>Ga0222651_1000042_pt1 | contig 98624 bp, 87 predicted proteins | sample AntAcemetagen369_FD_179855 | JGI IMG/M metagenome (GOLD analysis project Ga0222651, IMG submission 179855) | Saline water microbial communities from Ace Lake, Antarctica - #369 | ecosystem: Environmental > Aquatic > Non-marine Saline and Alkaline > Saline | place: Antarctica: Ace Lake...
TCAAGCCTGCGCCACGACTGGGCGCGGATACAGACGCGATCCTGGCAGACGACCTCGGCCTGGACAGTGGCCAGATCGGCAAGTTGCACGATGCCGGCATCGTCGCCGGCCCTGAAAAGAGCTAGCTGCCTGCCTTCAGCGCGTCCCAATATTCCCGGTTCACGCCGTCGATCAACCCGTCATGCATGATCCCCAGACAGTGGCGGTAGCCGTAATAGGCATCTGCGCCCGCACCGCCGACATCGCCGTCAGAAACCCCGCCACAGGTTGAGAACGCCTTTTCGGCATGCGCCCTGGCCTTGGGCGACACCCGGGCCCGCAATGCATTTGCCTGCGCCTTGCCGCGATCTGATGCCGTGGTATGCCGGTCACGCGGCAACGCATTCATCGCCGACCGCACGACCTTCGCGCCATCCAGCGTATCACCGCGCTTGTCGAGGATCGATTCCGCCACATCCCGCAACGTCGTCTGCGCAATCTGTTTGTCCGCCGCGGTCTGCGGGTTGTCATCTTGCGGCTCCGCATCCGGGAACAACAGCACATTTCCGGTTATCTGAACCGTCAGTGATGCCAGTCCGAACTGCCGCAAAACCGCTTCATCGACACTGAGCTTGACCGCGAAATGATCCCGCTCCGCCAGCACCCGCAAGTATTGTTCCGTCGGCAAAGCAACCTGACGTCCGTCGGCGGTTTCGCCGATCAGCGTCATGGTATCTTCCCTGCGGCTGCTCTTTGCGCCAACCACCGGCGGCGACGCGGCCACACTGTACCCCTTGCCGCGCGACGGGTTGGCCCGGTCAGGTTGCAGGCATATCGCGGCAACTTCCGCCGTACAGAGCCCGTTTTCGCAATTGAGCGGTAACTCGTCTGTTGGCGTCACAACCAGCAACACCTGCGGCGCGGCTCCCGCCGCTGCCATGAAACCCGCCACCCCGAAGATCACGGCCGCGGAAAAGATTCTGAAGCGCATGTCGACTCTCCAAAAAACCCCTTACATCCGCCTAAATCATACCATAACCGCAGGCTTCATAGAACACGATCCCGTGTGCCCTCAACACCCCAGCTGCTGTGCCAAATCGACCAGGTCGCGCGCGACATAATCGAATTCATGTTCGGGGGTCAGTCCGGCTGTCTGTTGCGGCCCACGGTCCTTGCGCGGGAAGAAAGCCGTGCGCAGCCCGCATGCCTTCGCTGCTGCCAGGTCGTCGTTATGCGCGGCTGTCATCATCACCTGATCGCGTGGCAGGCCGAGCATTTCGCAGGCGGTGATATAGGCTTCCGGCTGCGGTTTGTAATAGCCGACGACTTCTGCACCAAGGATCGTATCCCAGGGCAATCCGGCATTCTTCGCCATATTCACCATCAACGCGATATTGCCGTTGGATTGGGTCGCAATGATATGTTTGGTTTTCAACCGTGTCAGGCCTTCGACGGAATCGGGCCATGGGTCAAGCCGGTGCCAGGCGTAATTGAATTCATCGATCGCCGCGTCGTCCAGGCCCTCAATGCCAAAGTTCCGCAAATTCTCGATCAGGTTTTCCCGATGCAGCACGTCCAGCTTCACGAACGGCCGTTCGCCATTCCGGATACGCGCCATCGCGGGCTGATAGAGCGCCCGCCAGCCATCGGCAAAGGCGTCCCAGTCGGCTTCAATACCATGCCGTTTCCCGACCGCCTGCCCTTCGCGAATAATGCTGCTGCGCCAGTCGACGACCGTGCCGAACACATCGAAGATCAATGCCTTGATAACCGGTGCCGTCATTCGTCTTCACTCCCTTGCTAATCCTGTTTTCAGCTTCGTTTGTGCCATCAAGATGGCAGGCGGCCAATCCCAATGCCGTAATAGACCTAGATTTTCCAGCTTATTGTTTCCGGCGTTGGGGTTTTCGGCGGCCCCATTTTGACTTCACCGTAATGTACGCCCAGTGCTGATGCCCTATTGCCTCAGCGGCGCCGCCTGAATTGCGGGTAATTCACCCGTCTGGCGCGGCGCAATTGTGACGATCACAAGCGCGCCCCCCATATTTCGTTCCTGAATTTGCACCGTTGCCGCCCGGTTTTCCCGCGTGAAGGCCAGGACACTGGTTTCCGACTGAACGCTCATCACCGGCGTCCAACGGAAGGCCGGCATCTCGCGCTGATAAAAAGCGAATGCCTTGCCCGCTGGCTGGCTAACCTTCAGCACAATCCGGCCTGTCCACTGGTCGCGGCTGCTCAAAATCAGCGAGCGCTCGGTATCCAGTCGCGCATCCTCGGGAATCGGGATGTCGGTTACCGGCCGAAACTCAGGCGCGTTTACCGCATCTATTGATCGCGCCGTCGCCGGGATTGCCATATCGCCACTGGCGCAGGCGCTTAACAGCAGCAGGAGGCCCGTTATGCAAACCAGGCCCCAAGACCAGCCAAAATGCTTCTTGCTCGCCAATTCAGTCCAGCCTTTCCTGTACGGAGCATTTAAAAACAGCCAACCCAACGAAGCCCGACAATTGCGGGATTCGCAAAGCGATTCAACCTCGAAAGGAACTGTACGACCGCTCATTCGGCAAAATCGCTTTCGATCCATGTTTAATCGCGTCGCTGCCGGCAAACGAACCGAAACGGCTTCCATCGCAACAAATGTTATATTATAACACCACTCAGATTTTGTAATGATATAACATGGCCGTTCCAGACCACCGAATGGATCGGGACGATTGTAATGACTCTGACAACAGCGGCACCGGCACTCGCCGAATTGCACGGGATAACGGTTCGATACAATGGTCGCACTGTGCTGGATCATGTCGACCTTCTGGTAGAGCGTGGACAGATCGTTACGGTTATCGGGCCGAACGGTTCGGGGAAAACGACGCTGGCACGGGTTCTGCTGGGCCTGGTTCAACCGGACAAGGGTACGGTCCGACGTGGCAACGACATCGTCATCGGATATGTCCCGCAACGGGTAAATATCGATTCGACCCTGCCGCTTTCTGTCCGGCGCTTCCTGAAACTGGCCGCCCGCCGGGACGGGGTCGACATTGTCGGTGCGCTGACGGAGGTCGGCACAGAACATCTGCTCGATGCAGATATCAGCTCCTTGTCCGGCGGCGAACTACAGCGCGTCCTGCTGGCGCGGGCGCTGCTTCGCGATCCGGACCTGCTCGTACTGGATGAACCCACCCAGGGCGTCGATTTTGCCGGCCAGATCGCCTTGTATCACTTGATCGGAGAAATCCGCGACCGTCACGGCTGTGGCGTTCTGACAATATCACATGACCTGCATCTGGTGATGGCGGCAACGGACCGGGTGATTTGCCTCAACCATCATATCTGCTGTTCTGGCGAACCCGAATCCGTGCGCATCCACCCCGAATATGTCGCCCTGTTCGGTCCCAAGGCATCAGAAGACCTTGCCATCTATTCGCATTGCCACGCCCATAATCATGACCTGGCCGGTAATGTCGTCGAAGGCGATGGCGCGCACCAGCATGTCGACCATCAGCCGTGAGCCTGCTGGATGACTTTTTCTGGCGGGCGATGCTCGGCGGGTTGGGTGTCGCCCTGGCAGCGGGGCCATTGGGCTGTTTTGTGGTCTGGCGGCGGATGTCCTATTTCGGCGCGTCCATCGCCCATGCAGCCCTGCTTGGTGTGGCGCTGGGGCTCATTCTCGGCATCGATCTGACCCTGGGGATTGCGCTGACCGGGGTCGTCTTCGCAATCGCAATCGTCTTCTTGCAACGACATACCCGGCTGGCTTCCGACACGTTGCTCGGTATTCTGGCGCATGCGGCGCTTGCAGCCGGTTTGGTCGCCATTTCCTTTCGGCAGGGTCTTCGGGTTGATCTGCTGGGCTATCTGTTCGGCGATATTCTCGCGGTGTCGCAGGCGGACCTGGTCTGGATCTACCTGGGCGGCGGGCTGTCGCTGGCTGTGCTGGCCGCTGTATGGCGCGGACTGCTCGCTATCACCGTGCATGAGGAACTGGCCCGCGCCGAAGGTGTTCATGTGCTGGCGATCCAGTTGATTTTCGCCCTGCTGCTGGCCATCGTGATTGCGGTTTCGATGAAAATCGTCGGCGTATTGCTGATCATTTCGCTGCTGATCATCCCGGCCGCTGCCGCCAGGCCGTTCGCAAAAACTCCGGAGCAGATGGCCATCCTGGCAGCACTGATTGGCGCGGTAGCGGTCGCAGCGGGACTTGGCGCTTCCTATCACTGGGACACACCTTCGGGACCTTCGGTCGTCATGGCTGCGTTTGCCATGTTCCTGGCGAGCCTGGCCGCGGCGTCATTTCAACGCCGCTGACCAACCCGCGAATACTCAGTGCGACATGAACACCGGGATTTCGGTATTCGACAGGATATAATTTGTTGCGCCGCCAAAAATCATCTGCCGTAACCGGCTGTTTGTATAGGCACCCTTGATCATCAGGTCCGCGCCCTGATCCATCGATTCCTCAAGCATCGCCTGTCCCGGATTCCGACCGTTCGCCTTGGCATCCACGACACTTGCATCAATATCGTTGTGTTCAAGGTAGCGGGCAATTTCCGTTCCGGACGGGCCTGGCACCGAGGCTTCTTCGATCGAGACCACGACAACTTTCTTCGCCCGTTCGAGGAAAGATTTGGCAAATGCGATGGTGCGCGCTGTCTCCGTACTGCCATTCCAGGCGATTGCCACGGTTTCTCCCATGACGGTCGGTGTCCTGGGTGGTGCGATCAAAATAGGACGGCCGGTTTCGAACAATGCCGCTTCAAGCGTATGCATTGTCGGCGTCGTTGCGCCGGGCATGGGACGCCCAACCACGGAAATATCGAATAATCGCCCGCGATGGCCGACATAATCGTCGGTCGGCCCGACATTCTGCCAAAGCCCGTAAGGCTGGCCGTCCACCCGACTTCCCGAAATGCCATTCTTCTGCATATAGCTTTCGAAGAAATCCTGCGCCTGCTGAATGCGCGCCTTGTCCTCACGCTCGTATTTTTCAACGAAAGCCGGCGTAACAACGCCAAACCCATCCGCACTTGCAATGGCGGGAAGCGCCGGCTGAACGTATACGCCTTCGACATAGCTACCAAAGCGCTTGGCCACCAGCACAGCCGATGCAAAAACAGATTCGATGATTTCGCTTTCTTCAAACGGGATCAGTACTGCTTTCATTTCTCATCTCCCTATTTTAGCTTCGCACCCAAATCGAAGCAGCTACGCCAATTAATGTTATATTGAAGAAAATGCGCAGCCATTCAAACCCTAGCACAATTTGCAGAAAAGCAGTGATCAAAGCGATTGCCGCAGCTGCCCTCTGTGTCCTTACCGTTGTCCTGTTCAATACCGATAACAGATACGACACGGTTTCCGATAACGTATTGCCCAATCTGAATTTTTCGCAGCAGTCCCGCCATTGGACAGTCGCAGGCGACGGGGCCGTTGTGCGGTATTCAAATCCGCCAATTCTGAAAATCAAAAATAGCCCTGGCAGGCAGACCCGCTTGTCGCAGTCCCTCAAACTTCCCTTGGCGTATGAATTTCTGCGTGTTGGCGCCGATATCAAGCCACGAAAAATCGTTGCCGGAACCGGATGGTGGCACCGTGCGGGACTCATTGTTTACAGCATCGATAACCGTGGTCGGCGCATGCCCTACTGGCCGTGGCAGGTCGCCATGGTGGACGGCAGCGGCGACTGGCAGCGCTATGAAGCGATCATTCCTGTTTCCACGGATGCGATCCGGATGGACCTCAGCATTTTCATTTCAGCGCAGGAGGGCATAGCCGAATTCCGGAATATTACAGTAGGCGGGCTCGAACGGTCCAACTGGTTCGCCGTCGCGAATGTCGCTCTGATCATAGCCTGGATAATGGCGGGCCTCTGGATCGTCAGCCCGCTTTATCTGCAACATCGCAAACGAATATCCGCCTGCCTCGCCCTGTTCGTATTTTTATGTACGTTGTGCAGCATACTGATTCCACAGCCCGAGCTTTCGATTTTTCTCGGCTCCGTCCGTTCACTGGCTGACAAGACCGTGGCAATAGTGACTGCGCCGGAAGCGCCACAGAAAGCAGACAGGAAACCCGATTCCAACACTCCCGACGCCCGTAAAGACGAAGCGGAAAAAGACGAGGCGGATAAAGACGTGGCGGACCTTTCCCCGCGGGAAAAGGTGTCGCCCGGCGCCAGCCAACCAACCGCCCGGATAATCGCAGCGATGCCGCAGAGCATGACCAGCGACGGCGGCGCCCCGATGGCGCATTTCGCCGCGCATTCGGTACTCGCCTTCCTGATCACACTCGTCTTTCGACAATCGCGCCCCGTCTGGCTGCTTGCCTGCATGCTGGTCATGGGAGTCGCGACAGAGGTCATCCAGTACTTTGTCGTTACCCGAAGCGTAAGCCTCACTGATCTGGAAATGAATGCGGCAGGCATTCTTGCGGGTTTCCTGGCAGCCCTCGCGTGGACGACGCTCGTCGGCAAGCGCGGGCATATACCGGCCAGTCAAATCGGCTCATAATTAGAAGCAGGCAGGTTTCACGTCATAGGAATTCGATGATGAGCAACGAGGTTCGTGTCGCAGCGCTGGACAGTATCACCCAGATGACGGACAGCCATTCCGGCCAGGTGGTGGTCGCGGCATCGCATGGCGCGGTCTATGCAGCCTATGTGGCAGCCAAGGGCGGTTCGCGCGCGGTCATCCTGAATGATGCCGGCGTCGGCAAGGGCGAGGCCGGGATATCCGGACTGGGTTACCTGGACAGATTCAGTATCCCGGCGGCAACCACAAGCCATACTTCTGGTCGGATCGGCGATGGCGCGGATATGCTGACCCGTGGCGTGATCAGCTATGTGAACAAGGCGGCGGAAGCTCTCGGCTGTCATCCCGGCCTGAGTTGCGCGGAATGTGCCGCTATCCTGAAGGCCGCGCCGATTGCGTCGTCGAAGCCACCCGCACAAAGCGAATCCCGAATGCTGCTTCGATCAGAACCGGGGGAACCCGAAGTCTGGGGTGCGGATTCCGCGTCGTTGGTTTTACCGGAAGACAAGGATCACATCGTCATCACCGGTTCACATGGACAGCTTCTTGGCAACAAGCCGGAAACGGCGCTGAAATACGACGCCCTGACAGCAGTCTTCAGCGATGCCGGCATGGGCGTCGATCGCGCCGGCGTGAGCCGCCTGCCCGCGCTGGACGCGCGCGGTATTCCTGCGGCAACCGTATCGGCAGACAGCGCCCGGATTGGCGATGCCCGTTCGCTGTATCAGGAAGGCGTCATTTCCTGCGTGAACGATACTGCCGCGGCGATGGGTGCGACCGTCGGGATAAGCACCCGCGATTTCGTCACCCGTATTATCGCCGCGCGACAGTAACAACCGGTCAAATCGGGCGGTCGCCCTTTTCCACTTTCAGGACACGGCTATCGATTGCCGGCAACATCTTCGCCGGGTCACGGGTCACAACAACATCCAGTACTGTCGGGCGATCAGTTTCCTCGATCCCCGCACGCAATGCCCCGGCGAGATCATCTGGGTCTTCGACCCGAATGCCATGGCAACCGAATGCATTGGCAACATTTGCATAATTCGTATCCATGAGGTCACTGGACTGGTAATTCCCAGTGCCATACATGGAATGCTGCAAAGCCTTCACATACCCGGACGCCGCATTGTTCACAACCAGGATCGTCACGCCGGCTTTCATCCGCAACGCGGTTTCCAGCTCGCCGATGACCATATTGAATCCGCCATCGCCGGTCATACCGACAACCGGCTGGTCCGGCACGCCAAGCTGCGCGCCGATAGCGCCGGGCAATCCGTAGCCAATAGATGCAAGCCCCCGGTCGGCGATATAGGTCCGTCCTGATTTCTTGGTGTCATACAGCAGACCGGTCCAGTGGCCGGAGAAACCGCCATCGGCGACCAGCACCGATTCCGCCGGCATGACATTGTTCAACTCATTGATCATCCGCGCGACATTGATCGGCGTCTCGGTTGAATTCAGACGTTCCGAAGCCTCCTCCAGCCATTTCCCCATACGGACCGGCACTTCCGCAACGTAATCAGCACGGTCGGCCCTCTGACGGGGTGCACTATCGGACAGCTCCGCAAGCAATGCCTTCAAGCCCTCGCCTGCATCGCCACACATTCCGGCGTCGATCTTGGTGGTACGGCCGATTTCCTCCGCCAGCACATCGAGCTGGATCAGCGGCGTGCCCGACGGCAAAAGCTGGAAGCGCTTGGTGGCGATTTCGCCCAGCTTGCACCCGACAGCCATCAGGCAATCCGAGGATTCGATGAGGTCATTGGCGATCCGCGTGTACCGACCGAACAATCCTGCCGACAGCGGGTGCGAACAGGCGATGCTGCCCTTGCCACTCATCGTATGGGCGACGGGAATGTTCAACGCCTCGGCAAAGGCCTGCAATTCATCATAGGCATCGGACAGGTGAACGCCGCCGCCAACCAGCAACACCGGGCGCTTCGCCTTCGACAGCAGCGCGGCCGCGCGAGAGACATCATCCGCGCCTGGCCGGGACCGGCGCGACGGGATCGTCATGTGATCCGGGTCGATCCAGAATTCGTCGGCGCGGAAATCGTAAATGTCGTGGCAGATATCTTCCGGCACATCGAGGATCACCGGTCCCGGACGTCCGCTGGTCGCGACGGCAAACGCGCGACGCACCAGTTCAGGGATGCGCGAGCCATGCTCGATGCGGATCAGTTCCTTTACCGCAGGTGTCAGGATATCCACCTGGCGGCATTCCTGGGTCATGTTCTTCCAGGCGTGTTCGCGGTTGGCATCCCCGGCGAGCACGACAAGCGGCACACCGGCGTTCAGTGATTCCACCATGCCCGTGACCAGGTTGGTCACGCCGGGGCCAAGCGTCGCATCACAGACGCCCGGCTTGCGGGTCACCCGCGCATAGGCGTCGGCAATGAAGGCACCGCAACGTTCGTCATTGATGAGATTATGGTTGAGCCCCAGCCCGCGCACCGCTTCGTAAAACGGCAGTAACTGGAATCCGCCCATACCGCACATCAGCCCGACGTCATGCGCCTGCAGCATTTCGGCCAGCGCCTGGCCACCATTCATTCGGCGGGTAACGTTGTCACTGCCGGCTGCACTCATAGTCCCATCTCCTCGAATACTGACATTACATCCGCCGCACGAATGCGGCATAAATCCTCCAGTGGCGGCGCATAAGGTATCGGAATGCGCGGTGCACCAAGTCGCCGGACCGGTGATTTCAACCGGTCGCCCATCGCCTCGGAAACCGTCGCTGAAACTTCCGCGCCGAAGCCGCACACCTTGACCGCTTCATGCACAACCAGCAAGCGCCGGGTCTTTTCCACGGACGCCAACACCGCCTGCTCGTCCCAGGGCCACAGGCTGCGCAAATCGATGACTTCTACCGAAATTCCCGTTGCTGCCGCAGTCTCCGCCGCTTCGCGTGCGACCTGCAACGCACCGGACCAGGTCACAATCGTCACATCATCCCCGGCACGATCCATGCGCGCCACGCCGATGGGAACCTCACCATCAGCAGATGTGGAAACCTCATCTTCGGCCTCCCACAATCCCTTATGCTCCATATAGATCACCGGATCATCCGTGCGGATCGCCGCTTTCAGCAGCCCTCGATTGTCTTCTGGCGTTCCGGGTGCCAGCACCACGAGCCCGGGCACATGCACATACCAGCTTTCCAGCGATTGTGAATGCTGCGCCGCCGATGACCGCCACATGCCGATCGGCTGGCGGATAACCAGCGGCACCCGTGTCTGTCCGCCAAACATGTAACGCGCTTTCGCCGCCTGATTGATCATCTCGTCCATGGCGCAGAGCGCGAAATCGGCAAAGCGCAATTCGACAATCGGCCGCGTCCCGACCATCGCTGCCCCGACCGCAGCGCCCATGATGGTTGATTCTGAAATCGGCGTACTGACAATCCGCTGTGGTCCGAACTCGTCGATCAGCCCCAGATACTGTCCAAACACACCGCCATCGGCGACATCCTCACCCAGTGCCCAGACGGTCGGATCGCGCCGCATCTCTTCGGCCAGCGCCAGCTTGGATGCGTCACGGTAATTCATGACCGTCATGCCGGGCCTCCGATATCCTGAACATCCGTTGAGGCGAGCGCCGCTTCCGGCCATGGTGTTTCCTTCGCCAAATCAAATGCGGCAGCCATTTCGACCCGTGCATCCGTTTCGATGGCGTCAATATCACCCGCCGCCACGCCGTTCCCGGACAGGAACTCACGGGCGAGATGCATCGGATCATGATCGAGGAACGAGGCGATTTCGTCCGCCGGCCGCGCCGTACCCGGATCGGATGCGGTGTGACCCTTTTGCCGGTATGTCAGCGCATGGATGAATTGCGGTCCGGCTCCCGCGCGCATTTCTTCCACCAGCCGGCCGGTCAGCGTATCGATGGCAACAATATCGTTGCCATCCACCACATGGGTCGGCACGCCAAGGCTTTCCGCCCGTGCTGCGGGTCCCGGCCCGCCGGTCATCGCATCGGTGCGTGTCTTCGCGGCGTAGCGGTTGTCCTCACAAACGAAGAGCACCGGCAGATCATAAATCCGGGTCCAGTTAAGTCCTTCAAGGAAAGGCCCGCGATTCACGGCACCATCGCCAAAGAAACAGGCAACAACCGTATCCTCGCCCAGCAACCGTTTTGCCTGTGCCGCGCCGGCAGCAATCGGAATGCCCGCCGCCACGATCCCGTTCGCCCCCAACATGCCAACGGAGAAATCGGCGATATGCATCGAACCACCCTTACCGTCGCTGGTGCCGCCTTTGCGACCGAACAATTCACGCATCATCGCACGCGCATCCGCGCCCTTTGCAATGGTGTGGCCATGTCCGCGATGCGTACTGGTGATCAGGTCACTGCGGCGCAGATTGCCGCAAATCCCGGCCGCGACGGCTTCCTGTCCAATGGACAGGTGCGCCGCGCCCATGATGAGGCCTTCGTTCGAGGCACGTTCTGCCGCTTCCTCAAAAGCACGGATGCGCCACATCGTGGCATACAGCGCAAGCACGCGCTGCGCCGAGGGCTGGGTAGAACTTGTATCCGACATGGTCCCGACTCGCCCTTACATTACCGCGCCGATCTGCCACGGCACGAACTCGTCATCGCCGAAACCATAGACCTCGCTCTTGGTCGGGTCACCGGACGCGACCTCAATCAACCGGTCGAAAATGCGCTGACCGACAGTTTCGATGGAATCGCCATTGTCGACGACCGTACCGCAATTGATGTCCATATCCTGATCCATGCGATCGAACATCGCCGTATTGGTCGCCAGTTTCAGGCACGGCGATGGCTTGCAGCCATAGACCGATCCACGCCCGGTGGTGAAGCAGACTAGATTCGCACCACTTGCCACCTGCCCGGTGATAGAGCACGGGTCATAACCCGGCGAATCCATGAAGACGAAACCCTTGGTATTAATCGTTTCACCGTATCGGAACACGCCGTTGAGATTCATCGTCCCGCCCTTGGCCGCTGCCCCCAGGGATTTCTCAAGTATCGTGGTCAGACCGCCCGCCTTGTTGCCCGGCGACGGGTTGTTGTTCATCTCGCCACCATTGCGTTTGGTGTATTCCTCCCACCAGTGGATCCGGTCGATCAGTTTCTTGCCGACAGCCTCGCTCGACGCGCGGCGGGTCAGGAGATGTTCCGCACCGTATATTTCCGGTGTTTCGCTAAGGATCGCCGTTCCACCATTGCGAACAAGTAAATCTGCTGCCGCGCCCAACGACGGGTTGGCGGTGATGCCGGAATAGGAGTCAGATCCGCCGCACTGTAATGCAAGGGTCAGATGGCTGGCCGGCAGCGGCTGGCGCCGGGCCTTGTTTGCTTCGGGCAGCATCTCGCGGATCATGGCCACGCCCTTGTCCACCGAGCGTTTTGTGCCGCCGGAATCCTGGATCGTCATCGTCCGGAACAGTGGGCCGCGCGTAATATTGTAAGCCTCAAGCAGGAAATCGATCTGGTTGACCTCACAGCCGAGCCCGACCATCACGACACCCGCAAAATTCGCATGTCGTGTATAGCCCCACAACGTGCGCTGCAGATTCGCATAACCGTCACCGGTATCGGCCATGCCGCAGCCCGTGCCGTGCACCAGCGCCACGACACCATCGACATTGGGATAATCATCAAGCTCGTTGCTGTTACGGAAGGCATCGGCGATATAGCGTGCAACGGTCGCCGAACAATTCACACTGGTCAGCACGCCGATATAGTTGCGTGTTCCGACATTGCCGTTTTCTCGCAGATAGCCATCAAACATGGCCGGTTCGGGGAAGAATTCGGTATCCGTTGCCTCACTGCAATAGGCGTAATCGCGCTCGAATTCCTGAACCGCAACATTCTGAACATGCACATGCCCGCCGACCGGGATATCCGCCGTCGCAAAACCAATGATCTGGTTGTATTTGCGTACCGCCTCGCCCTTCGCGATGGGCGCAACCGCAACCTTGTGGCCCGTCGGGATGGCTTCAGCGGTCGCCACGTCTTCTTCGCCTATATGGGTTCCCGGCAACAATTCCGCCCGTGACACCACAACGTTATCCGCAGCGTGCAGACGAATGGTCAGTGAATTTGAAGCAGCCATATCTTCCCTCCCAGTTCAGCGCTTTCATATCGCGCAGCCGACGCAATGTAGCGCCCGCCGCCCCGGGGAGCGAGATTTTTACGGTAGGAAATTTTACGCCAGCGCCTGCGCAGAATTTTCGACATAGACGGACGCGCCTGTGGCACCGTCGTGATAGACCGTATAGCCCTCGCTGGCACCGTCATTATCGGTATCCAGCGTCTGAGTCGTTTCGGTCCAGTCACTGCCGACAATGTTCACCGTGTCTTCGGCATCACGGCGGATAACGAGGGCAATATCGTCGCCGGTCAAGGCATTGGGGCCATCAGTTGCCGCAAGCACGTCATCCAGCCCGAGGGTCAGTGCCGCACCCGAACCGTCGCGCAGATCGAACTGTTCAATTTTCGCAATCCGGTTGTCGGCCATTGTGGTCAGGTCGGCATCGAATCTGATGGAAAGCGTATCCGTGCCTGCCCCACCATCGGCCAGAACAAAACTGCCATCATCCACCACCAGCAGATCATCGCCGGCATCGCCTTGCAGAACATCCGAACCGCCATTGCCGTTCAGGGTATCGGCGCCATCGGCACCGGACAGGATATCGTTCGCCGCGGAACCAATGATCAAATCATCCTCGTCTGTGCCCGCCTGGGTCGATACAGGCGTAACAGTGATGCTCGTGGTCGCCACAGCGCTTTGCAGCCCGGCCGTATCCGTCACGCTAATCGTGAATTCACGGGTTCCCGCTGTGGTGTCTCCGTTGCTGCCCACAAGCTGCAACCCGGACAGGATTGTCTGATAGGTTTCCACCGTCGCGTCACCCGACAGGTTCAAGCGATAGACGCCGGTTTCGATATCGAACCCAGAATTAGAGACGCTGACGCCGGTATCCTGCAATGCCCCGGCATCTAATTCGTCGCCCTCGGCATAGCCCGAAGCGATTTCAACGGTCGCCCCGGACAGGAATGCGTTGTCGATGTCGGACAGCACAATTTCCGGCGCGATCGCAACCGATGGCAGGGCCTGACCAACGCCAGTCCCGATATCAACCTGGATGACAAGATCTCCAAAATCGTGATCGCCCTGGTTTTTCGTATCTTCAAAACCAATCATCAGACCGGTCCCGCGATCATCAAGACCGCTGACGGTGTGAATCTTGCCGTCTGAATTCAGTTGCACGCCGGATTCAGTTCCCGTCGCGTGAAAAATTCCAAAACTGTCAAGCCCGGTTACGCTGCCATCATCACCAGCAAAAACGAGCGTCGGCGAAATGCTGTCAATTGTCGCGCCCGCCGCACCATCGCGAAATTCAAACGATCCATTCTGGAAGGAATCGAAGTTGTTGAGCCTGTCGCCATTGGCCACGACAAAGAATGAAAACTGCTCGCCAGCCGCGACATCCAGTTCAACCGACGTTTCCCCCGGAACCAGCGTGCCCCCCGAACCATTTGCCGACGCATTGGCCCAGATGATCTCAACATCCGTTATCTGGCCATCTGCGCCAATTTTATACATGCCCAGCGTATTCCTGAACCCAGCCGATTCACTGATGAATGTCACGCTGACCGGATTATCCGCAGTCAGGGTCAGATCATTCATATTCACGCCATTGACCGCATTGTCCGATACAGCCGCGCCTTCGCGCAGTTCCGGAAAGGCCACATCGGTCTGCAGCGCATGCTCAAACAGCACCGGCTGCAACTGTACGGTCTGCGCCTGAACGCCCGCCACTTTCGGCGCGTCGTTGACCGGCGACACCGTCACCGGCACTTCCATCGCGACCTGCGTCGTCGCACCGGTGGCTGTCTCCACCGCTTCCGCCACAACATTCACAACAAAGGAACCGTCGCTGTTCGCCGCAGGGACAATGGTCAACCCATCGAGTTCGCCCGGGGTCAGGGTAACGGAACCGTCTTCGTTCACGGTGCCCGCTGACAATGTCGCGCCATCCGGCAGATCAAAGATTGTCACGGACAGGGTTTCCGAGCCGTCGGTATCGTTCAACGCCGCATGAATGTTGAACGGGATGGACGAATCTTCTTCGCCCGAAACAGCCTCGACATTCATGACAGGCTGTGCGGCATCCAGATCGGCGGTCGTACCGTCAACACGGATATCGACATGCTCAAAATTCGCGATTTCCAATCCTAAAATTTCGAACGAAGCGGTCGGCCCATCCGAAAGGCCCGCATCGGCATTCGCGTTGACGAAATCCCGCAATGCCAGCAATTCTGCGCCGACGCCCGCCCCGGCAAACTGTTCACCCGTCAGTTCAACCGCCAACGTGTCGTCGCCGGTTCCACCGTCAAGAATATCCAGCCCATTCCCGCCGACATTAAACACCACGCGGTCGTTCCCGGCATTGCCGTCAATAAAATCGGAACCGTCGCCGCCATCCAGTGTGTCATCGCCTGCGCCACCCAGCAGCGTGTCATCTCCCGAACCGGTCCGAAAGGATTCGATATTCGTGAAAACGTTTTCCCCGGCGTCAGCGTCACCAACCGCCGTACCTGCGACCAGGTCCACCAACATGCCACCAGTCGCACTGGAATAATCGAGGGTGTCCGTACCAGTACCGCCATCATAGGTGTCGTCGCCCGGCTCTCCGATCAGGATGTCGTCACCGGCCCCACCAAAGACTACGTCGGCCCCGCCGCCGCCTATCAGCGTTTCATCTGCCCCCGTCCCGGTCAGGATGCCGTCAAGACCACCGCCGACCAGCCCCGTCGCCAGAACCAGCGTCTCACTGGCCCCCGCAGCGGTCGTCATAGTCAGGGATTCCAATACGTTACCGCCGAAATGATTTTCGGCCCGGATTGTGTCACTGCCAATAGAAACAAGCAGATCGTCGCCGTCCCGCGCCGTGCCGCCGAATTCCGTAAACCCGTCGGACAAGCCTGTCAGGACGAGGCTGTCCGCGAGGCCACCCGCATCACGGATCGTGTCGGAACCATTCCCGAGCGCCACACGGAATGTGTCATCGCCATCATTCCCGATAAGAAGGTCGTTGCCGCTGCCACCATCCAGCGTATCGTCGCCGGCACTGCCGATCAGCGTGTCATCACCAGCGCCGCCCAGTACTGATTCGATACTACGAAACAGGTCTGTGTCGATATCCACCCCGGACGCGGTACCGTTCGACATATTCACGGTAATGCCGTCGACGGCGCTGGAATAAATCAATTGGTCAACACCATTGCCGCCGTCGTAACTGTCATCGCCGGCACCCGTGCCCCCGATGATTGTGTCGTTGCCGGCGCCACCGGTGACCGTATCGTTGCCGGCACTGCCGGTCAGGTAGTCATCACCGTTGCCGCCATCGATAATGTCATCCCCGTCACCGCCATCCAGAGTGTCGTTTGCCGCCCCGCCAAACATGTTGTCGGCACCGCTTGTGCCAGTCTGCGTAATGCCAATTTCCGATCCAGTGAAGTCAAATGGATTACCTGATTCAATCGAGTCGGTTAGAAGGTTACTGCCGCCGTCATTGTTTGAAGCGGGCAATGCATCATTGACGCTGCCGTCACCAAAACCCGTGGTGGCGCCATCCTCACCCGGCTGGAACCCGTCATCGGCGCGACCGCCATCAAGATTGATTTCATTGCGGACGATGATCGGTGCCGTATTGCCAGGTTCCGGATCATCCGTGCTGCCGGCCGCCGGCGCCAGATCCGACAGGTCCGATGCTAAATCATCGAGATTTATCTGCCCCCCGTCCGATTCGTCACCGTCACGACCGAACCCTAAATCGCCCGCCCTGTCGCCGTTGCCATACCCTTCATCCTTGCCACCCGTCGCGCCGCTCGAACCGTAATAGCCGTCGGAAACTTCTTTTACCTCACTATAATAGGCATCGATTTCCGCATTGGTCAGGGCTTCCGGCGGTGTCGGGACATCCGCCAGACTGGCAACGAATGTCGTCTCATTCATATCGTCGAGAACGACCTGTCCCGCATCCGTTGTTACAACAATCTTGCCCTGCAAAATTGTGAATTTGCTGGGTTCGCCAGCAGGGTTCACCTCACCGGCGACTTTCGTTCCGCGAATGCCGATCGTCGCCACAGTTGTATGCACGGTCATCTGGGTTGGATCGAGTTTGGCAATCGCGCCGCTGGAGAACACGAAAACACCCTTCAGGATCGAAAATGCCGACGATCCCTCATGCGTTTCCGGGTTATAGACCAGTTCGTCCAGCGCCAGCCGTGCATCTTCAGCAAGCGCGAAGGTCGTATGATCGACAAACAGGATATTCACGGCGGCGCCATCCGCCGTTTCCACCACATCACCTTGATAGACCGAATCACCGGCACCAATCTGTTCGCGTGCCCCATTTGCACGAACAACGAAAACCTGCCCGATGACGCTTGTCGCCTGGCCGATTGCTTCGGCCTCGACATTGCCAAGTTGGGCAAACTGGCCTGCGGCTTCCGGCATGGCAAAGGAACGAACAAGTTCAGGTGTCACCTTGCCGCCCTCTGGCGTGAGCAGGTTCAGCGGCAGGTCGGTCAGAAAATAATCCAGGACAATAACGGATTCACCGTCAGGGCCGGTCAGGTGCAGGTCATCACCCTGCTGCTGAAACCGGGCATCAGCGGCAAATTTTCCGCTGGGCAGCACGATGGGCGTATCAGAGGCGGATTCGGCATGGAATACCTGAGCATTCGGCGAATCACCCGTACCCGCTTTCGCGGCGGAAAATTCACCTGTGTCTCTCGATATTGCCAATGCCTGCCTCCGAAGCGGATTTGAACCGAAACAATATGCTGGGCGATTGCCTGTTCAGCATGCGCAGTTGAGCAAAATTTCAGTAAAACGCCGTCATCCGAACGGGGTAGAATTTCATCTTTCTTTGATATTTTTCAACATACTTAACGGCTTTACTCACCCTGCATCGAGCATCGCCGGACCAAATGCAGATCGAGTCAAAAATGACCGATCCCCGCAAATGGCTGGCACCTGCGGGGATCGGTCATTTCAAACTTGATTGGATGGATTGCGGTCCGCACCCCGAAAGAAGCGGACCTTCCGGTTTTTTCCTAGCGGAGCAAACCGGACATGGATATATCGCCGCGTAATGCGTTGAAGAGTCTAGGTAAAATATTCAGCCTGGCGTCATTCAGGAACCCGCCCAACGGCGTGTAGATATTCACAACTGGCGATGCAATACCGGGTTTCGCGCGAACGCCCACAGTGGTTCGAAATTCCCAGAAATCGACGGTTTTCCCATTCTCCGCGTCTTGTCGGCGCTTGGCAAAAACCGGGCCGCATGAATCGTATTTTACAATGAAGGCTACTGCGAACATCAGAGGTGCGAAATAGACCAGGAAAAATGCCGCGACAATCCGGTCCGTTATTTTCGAAACGTTCTCATGCGTAAATACTTTCTTTTGGTTCGCCATACTTAAATGCCCCCTCGCTTGAACTGTGCCTCTTTGCTGAACCCATAACGCCACAGCAGGAGAAGGGTTTCAGTGATTGGCATCACAAGCGGGAAAAATAATTGAGCCCGGAAATGGCGGAATTCAGCTAATCAGCATCTTGGGAGGTTTATTTCCAAATAATTTCGATAAAATTTTAAATAACGAAAGTATTTATTTTTAATAATTTTCTATTTATTTAATAAAAATATATTTTATTTGAATATTTACTTACGTTGATGCAGCATACACACATCAAGTACTTATCGTTATTTTTGACACGGTCGGATACGCATGCAGACAGATCATCTTGAGCAGTTGCAGGAAATGGCCGGTGCGCGAAACCGTCCAGAAAAAGAAGACCTCGTGCGCACGCTCAGCGCCGCATGCCTTGCTCCGGGGAAAAAGCTTGGTGCAACGGAATCCGCCCTCCTTGGCGATATTCTGCGACAGCTTGTCCGCGACGTGGAAATGCCGGTCCGCCGCGCGCTGGCGAAGCAGCTCGCCGAAAGAGACGACGCCCCGCAAGAGCTTATCGTCCTGTTGGCGAATGACGTTATCGACGTCGCCTACCCCGTTCTGGCGAAAAGCACGCTGCTGGAAGATGATGAACTGGTCGGCATCGTGACCCGTCATGCCAAACAGCATGCCATGGCCGTTACACATCGACCGACCGTCAGCCCACTGGTCAGCGACGCAATTGTCAAAACCGGCGATGCCGATGTCGTTGTTTCGCTGCTGCGCAATGATGGCGCCCAGATCCATAAGGAAACGCTTGAAACCATCGCAGAACAATCAAAGGACATCGAGGCGCTGCAGTCCCCACTGCTCAGCCGGAAGGACCTTAATCTCGACATGGCGATCAAGATGGCGGACTGGGTCGGCGAATCGTTGCGCCGGTTTATTGGAAACCGTTTTGAAATCAGTGAAAACCAGTTGAACAAGGCTGTATCGGATGCCGTCCTGGAGGCAATTGATGACGATATCTTCGGCGAAATGGAATGGTCGGCCGCCGAACCGGAAGGTCCGACGGAAGGCCCGGCCGTAGGCCTTCTCGACGCGTTGAGCCACGACAATATTGCGCTGTTCAAACGGACATTCGAGACGCATACCGCGCTGACGTCGCCCTGGGCGGAGCGTTCGCTCTATCCTTCACCCGAAGCGCTGGCGATCGCCAGTCGCGCCATCGGGCTTGATTGCGAAACCTACACTCGAATCCTCTGCCATCTGCACAGTATGGAAATATTCTCCGCCTTCCAGTCCGAGCCGCTTTATGCCCGCATGGTGCAGTATTTCGATTCGCTAAGCGGCGAAAGCGCGAGCGCCGTGCTGGAAAGCTGGCAGGAAGTCGGCGGAAAGTAATGTCTCCGCAGGACACCCCCTAGCACCGCACCTGCCTGACCGTTAAGCTGCCCCATCGCTGACACCCAAGGGGCAATTTTACATGGACTTCACATATTCCGAGCGTACGCGCGAACTGCAGGCGCGCGTCTCCGCGTTCATGGAAGAATACATCTATCCGAACGAAGCAACCTTCCTTGACCAGCTCGATGCCGGCGAAACCCGCTGGAAAGAAGTCCCCATTATTGAGGAACTGAAGGCAAAGGCGAAAGAGGAAGGGCTCTGGAACCTGTTCCTGCCGGAAAGCGAGCTCGGCGCCGGACTGACCAACATGGAATACGCCCCGCTTTGCGAGATCATGGGCCGGGTCAACTGGGCACCTGAAGTGTTCAACTGCTCCGCGCCCGATACCGGCAACATGGAAACGCTGGTCCGCTACGCGACCGACGAACAGAAACAGCAATGGCTCGAACCACTGCTGGCCGGAGAGATCCGTTCTGCGTTCGCGATGACCGAGCCCCAGGTAGCGTCTTCCGATGCGACCAATATTGAAACCAGCATCACCCGCGACGGCGATGAATACGTCATCAACGGCCGGAAATGGTGGACCTCCGGCATCGGCGATCCGCATTGCAAACTGCTGATCGTCATGGGCAAGACCGACCCGGACGCCCAGACCTATAACCAGCAATCCATGATTCTGGTGCCCCGCGACGCGCCGGGCATCCGTGTCCTGCGCATGCTGAAGGTCATGGGGTTCGACGATGCGCCGCATGGCCATGGCGAGGTCGTGTTTGACAATGTCCGAGTGCCCGCCAGCAACATCCTGCTTGGCGAAGGGCGTGGCTTCGAGATCGCGCAGGGGCGGCTTGGCCCCGGGCGCATCCATCACTGCATGCGGATCATCGGCGTTGCCGAACGCGCACTGGAACTGCTGTGCAAGCGCGCGACCGAGCGCACGACATGGGGCATGAAACTGGCCGACCGAGGTGTCACCCAGGAACGGATCGCCGACAGCCGAATCCAGATCGAAATGTGCCGCCTGCTGGTGTTGAAGGCCGCCTATATGATGGATACGGTCGGCAACAAGGAAGCGCGCCAGGAAATCGCGATGATCAAGGTTGCGGCCCCGAACATGGCGCTCGACGTCGTCGACAAGGCCATGCAGCTGCACGGTGGCGGGTCGATGAGTCAGGAATTTCCCCTGGCCTACATGTATGCACGATTGCGCGCCCTGCGATTTGCCGACGGGCCGGACGAGGTCCATCGCCAACAGATCGCCCGCCTGGAATTGCGCCGGCACGATTACCGCGCCGGCGTCAGGGGCTAACGCTGCGTCGGGGACGTCAGCGCGACTCCCCGACCATTCCCCAGGCCATTTCCGACCAGACCTTTGGCAGGTCGCCCTTGCTGACAGCTTCCGGCGAGGGCGCATTGCCCTGGATACCGCGGTAATAGACGCCCTGCACGATGGCAGCGAGCCGGAACAGCGACAACACCAGGTAGAACGGCCAGTTTTCGATCTCAGGCCGCCCGGTCCGGCGGCAATACGCGGCAACATATTCGTCTTCGGTCGGAATGCCGTAGCTCGCATAATCCAGCCCGATAATATCGCCCCGGTTCGGGTCGGGCATATGATATGGCAGGCAATTGTAAGCCAGATCCGACAGCGGATTGCCCAATGTGCCCAGTTCCCAGTCCACCACGGCCAGAACGCGCGGTTCGGTCGGGTGGAAAATCATGTTCTGCAGCCGGAAGTCTCCGTGCGCGATCGTCGTTTCGCTGTCATCCGGCAGATTTTTCGGCAGCCAGTCGATAAGGCTTTCCATCGCTGGAATATTACCAGTTTCGGTGGCCCGGTACTGTTTGGTCCAGCGGCTGACCTGCCGTCCCATATAGCCACCAACCCGACCGTAATCGCCAAGACCGACAGCTTCGAAATCGACCATATGCAACTTCGCCAGCGTATCATTCATCGCTTCGTACATGGCGGTTCGTTCCGCCGGCGTCTGGTCTGGCAGTGAGGGGTCGACCACGACACGCCCCTGCATGAATTCCATAATGTAGAAGACCTGCCCGATGACAGATTCGTCCTCGCAAAGTGCATAGGCTTTCGCCACCGGCACATCCGTCTGCCCCAGCGCCCGGATCACCTTGTATTCCCGGTCAACCGCATGGGCCGAAGGCAACAGGACCCCCGGCGGCTTCTTGCGCAAGATGTAACGCCGTCCCCCCGCATCGGTGAGCACGAAGGTCGGATTCGACATTCCGCCCATGCATTGCCCGACCTCGAACGGCCCGCGATAGCCGTCGACATGTTTTTCCATATAGCGCGATAACGCGACTTCATCGAAGCGGTGTTCGGCCATTACCGGTGCCGCGGAGTCCGTCATGGCGATGGCGGCTTTGCTGCCCGTCATCCAGTTCCTGCCTTCCTGTATCGGATCATCGTTCAAGTATCAGCATACCAGCCGATAATGTCCTGTCCGCGCCAAAAATGCGACGCTACGCTATTTTATGGCCTCAAGATTCAGGCTCATCTGCGAGCCATCTTCCTTGTCCATATGCGGAAGATACGACTGTGAATAGTCATCCACATGTGTGTGGCTCGTATCACGCCAGTCCCAACGCCGCACTTCGCTGAATCCGATCTGAAGCAAAACAGCCGTCAGAAACGGTTCATCGAAGATCATTTTGTGAAAGTCATACTCATCCCGTTGCCCGCCAACGATCAGTCCGACCACACCGTTCAGGCCGTCCGCAAGCCCGTGTTCATGATAGATCTTGGCACAGGCTGCGAAATCGGGCACCGACAAACGAAGAATTCCGCCCGGTCGCAGTACCCGCAGCCATTCGCGCAACGGTTCCGTGAAGCTTCGGCGGTCGTAATGTTCCAGCAGATGGCTGCAGTAAATCAGATCGACGGAAGCGTTAGCCGCAAAATCCAGTTTTTCCGCGCTGGTGACATGATCGACATGTGGCAGGGGCCGCATATCGATATGGATGAAGCCGGGAATGATCCGCGGACCACAGCCGATATGCAGTTGCATCGGATTGTTGGAATCGTTCACTTCAATGCGCTCCTTCAAGCCAGCTTCCAGGCCGCGAAAACCCGGCTGTCTCCGGCAGTTCCGCTGCCGCCTGCTTAACCCCGCAGGCGAGGAATCGTCCCATCGACCGGGTATGAACCTGTATGTCCCCGGCAGCAAACCCCACATCGAGGAACCAGCGTGCCAGCGCCAGTTCGGACGGCGCGAAGAAATTCCATCCCTTGATCGCCGTCCCCGAATAATGACACACACTGTCCCGGCTCTCCGCGTCTGCCTTGGTTTCGATGATCAGACGGCCGCCTGGACGCAGATAACAGAAGCATATCCGCAGCAACAGCAGTGGATCGGTGACGTGGTAAAGGACACCGCTGCAATAAACGACATCGAACCCCTGCGCCAAGGCGGGGTCGTCCCGATAGACACTCATTTCCCGCACCGTCGCATCACATTCGACCAGCGCCATCAGCCGCGCGGCGGAGGCTGCCGAGCGCGGATGTTCTTCCGTCGCTGTGACGGTCGCCCCCATGCCGCTCAGAACCAGGACATCGCCACCCGACCAGCAACCGATATCCAGTACCGACTGCCCCTTCAGGTCTGGCGGCAAAAACCCCAACCGGATCGCTTCGGATGTAATCTCAACATGCCGTTTCCCCATAGCGCCCAGTCGAGTAACCCCATGACCAAAATCGTGATCGTGGCCCCACAGGAAAAATTCACGAAACTGTTTCGATGACGCCCCGTCCCAGAAGGTATCCGGCATCTCATCGTCCTTGAACTCGGTCGCCAGGATGTCGCGCACCTGCCGCGCGGCAGCGGGATCCGGCAAGCGCCATCGCGCCTGCGCCGCTTCAACAACCGCTGCAGCGGCAGTTTCGCTGACGACGTCGTCCGGACGGGAAAAGAAACTGTCGTCCAGTTGTTTGCGATGTTCGGTTACCATTGATCGGCGCTATGCTTTCCCGGATACGGCCAGATGTCCATCGGCCTTTGCCGCCGATACTCCCTTGCCTACCCGATTCCGCCGATCGATACCAGAATAGGCGATCAGTCCGGACGGACCCAATTGCGCCACAGGGCCTCATAAACATCCTCCAGTTCGCCAGCCATTCGCCTGCCATCGGTAAGGGGCGACGCTTCAAGCCGGTCGCGCAGTTCACCCCTGCTCGGCCGGCTTTGTGTCAGCCTGGACGCGATAGCGACAAATTCATCTGACGTTTCGGCAATCCACTCGCCGAAACCGGCATTCGCCAGCAGGCTGGCGCCATAGCGTGCTGTCGACCGCTCCCCCGCCAGCGTGACCACAGGTGTTCCCATCCATAATGCTTCGCAGCTGGTGGTCGCGCCGTTATAGGGAAAGGTATCCAACGCCACGTCAACGCGGCCGTATAGCGCCAGATGGTCATCCCGTGATGCGGTCCGGCCGGCGAATTCGATCCGTGCCGGTTCGATGCCATAGCCGGCGAAGGCGTCACGCAATTGTTCGCCAACCGCCGGGTCTGCCAGTTGTTTCGCTTTCAGCAGCAACCGGGATCCCGGAACCGCGTTCATGACACGGGCCCATAATTCGATGACCGCCGGGTTCATTTTGGAAAGATTGTTGAACGATCCGAATGTCACCGGCCCGCCTTTGCCCGCCGGCAGCGGACAATCCGGCGGCGCATAGCACAGGAAACCGCCCGGTAGCCGCAGCAGTTTTTCGCACCACCAGGGCTCGGCAATACCTTCGGGATCGGTCCAGCGGTCAGACAGCCGGTAATCCATTTGCGGCAACCCGGTCGTCGCGCCATAGCCGAGCCAGGTCACCTGTATCGGCGCCGCACGGCGCGCAAAGACACCGAGCCGGTTATGGCCTGTGTGCCCGGCCAGATCGACAAGGACCTGGATGCCATCATCTCGGATCGTTTCCAACAACGCCGAATCGCTTAGCTCACGGGTATCGCGCCACTTTGTCGCCGCCCCGCGCAGCCTCGCGGTCATTGCATCCGCCGTAACCGCATCGCTATAGGCATGCAGCGCGATGCGCGCCGGGTCATGGTGCTGGAACACCGACTCCAGAAAATAGGCGACGGAATGTTCGTGGAAATCCGGCGAGACATAACCGACCCGCAACGGGCCATCCGCCGGCAGGTCAAACGCCGCCGTCTCTCCTACCGGCGCATGGCGCTGCGCCCAGGCACGATGCGCGGCAACCATTCCGGCCGCATCAATTGTCCGGTCGTAACACAGCCCCATCAGAAAATTGGAATGGATACCCGCGTCGTCAGGCGCATAGGCAATGGCCCGCGTGTAGGAAGCGCGCGCTTCATCCGTGCGGCCCAGCGCATTCAGCAAGATCGCGTAATTGTTGTGAGACTCGGCCCGCCCTGGATCCGCAACGATCGCGTTGCGATGCCCGGCTTCCGCATCCAGGTATCGCCCCATCGCCGTCAAAGTCGCCGCCTTGTGACTCCACGCCGCAGCGTCATCCGGATTTGCGGCCAGGACCGCCTCGAAACTTTCCAGGGCCGTTTCCAATTCGTCCGATTCAAGCATGACCAGGCCAAGATTGGCGCGTGCTTCGGCATAGTCCGGCCGACGTTTCAACGCAGCCTGATAGCAGGCCGCGGCTTTCGCATGTTCACCCAGCTTTCGGAACACATTTCCGTAATTATTATGGATTTCAGGGATTTCGGAGCCCTGCATCAATGCGCGGCGCATCATTCGCTCCGCCTCGCGGATATCGCCAACCGTCGCCAGGGCAACGCCAAGTTCATTCCACAGCAGCGCCGTGCGCGGCGACGCTTCCGCCGCCATGCGCAATGCCGCGACCCCCGCCTCAAAATCACCCAGCGCCATGCGAATGGACCCGAGCCTTCCCCGCAGCAGGGCATTGTCCGGGTCATCGACCAACGCCGCTTCCGCATATTCGGCCGCGCGTCGATAATCGCCGTTGGCCAGAGCCTCCCGCAGATGTTCCTGATCACTCATCTGTTCATCCATTCCGCGAACAGGGCATTGGCCCCGCAGATGACAGCGTATACCATCGCAGCAAGCGTAGCGCAGTAAGTCAGGAGTAGCATTGTGAAGATTACCGATATCAAGACGATTGGCCTTGAATTCCCGTTCGACCATCGTGGTGGCCCGAAAGCCAGCGGCGGGCGGGGCTGGAAAGTCCTGTCCACGGTACTGGTCGAGGTCAGCACAGATGCCGGCATCACCGGCTATGGCGAGGCTTTCAGTTATAACTGCCGACGCGCCGTTCAGGCTGTCGTCGAAGATACGATTGCCCCCTTCGCCATCGGAGAGGATGCCAGCAACATCGCCGGGCTGAGCCGCGACCTGCAGCAGAAACTGCATCTGTTTGGACGCCACGGCATCACGATCTTCGGGCTGTCAGGCCTGGATATCGCGCTGTGGGATATCGCCGGCAAGGCGGCCGGTCTGCCCGTGCACAAACTGCTGGGCGGCCCCGCACACAAGAAGATCGAAGGATATGCCAGCCTGTTCCGTTTCGCCGATGTCGATTCGGTCATCACCAACTGCAAAAAAGCCGTCGACGATGGCTTCAAATACATAAAACTGCACGAAATTACAGAGCCGGAGGTACGCGCCGCCCGCGAAACCGTGGGCCCCGATGTCGAAATAATGATCGATACCAACTGTCCGTGGACGCCGGCGGAAGCGCGGCTCGCCGCGAAATGGATGGAAGCGTACGACCCGTTCTGGCTTGAAGAACCGATTTTCGCACCGGATGATTTTCCCGCGCTTGCACGCTTGCGCGACATGAGCGGCGTGCCGATTGCCGCCGGTGAAAACGCCTGTACCGCCTATGAATTTCAGGCAATGTTTTCGGCCGGTGCTGTCGATTATGCGCAGCCAAGCGTCACCAAGGTCGGTGGGATATCGGAATGGCGTAAAGTTGCCGCGCTTGCCGAAACGCAGGGTGTTACCGTCGTGCCGCATTCGCCCTATTTCGGACCAGGCTTCCTGGCGACGCTGCAGTTGATGGCCGCACAACCGGTACCCGGACTGATCGAAAGCTATTTCGTCACGCCGGAGGCAACATTGTATGGCGACCTGATTGCCCCCGATGGGCCGAGTTTCAATATTCCCCAAGGCCCGGGGCTGGGCGCAGACCCGGACCCGGCGGTCATCGAAAAATACCGGGTCGGCTAATCGGCCAAAGGCTTAAAATAGCCGGACAAGTCCGAAAATAATGAGGGCCCACAGGGCGGCGCTACCGATGCCGATAAAGACTGTCGCGCGGAAGGCCGTCCAACCTTCGGTGGAGGTGTCGTCACGCATAGCAGATGGTACTGCGTTCATGATTGTTCACCCAATAATAGTTAGAGGGCAAAGGTATCGGCAGTTTGTTAATCAAAGGTTAACGCCCGCGTAACAGACACTGATCGCATCATTTGCTGACCCGCAAATTAATCAACTGTTCGGCAATGTCCTGGAAAGCTTCCTGCAATGCTGAACCGTTGCCGGAGTCGAAATACTTGGTATCGTCGGTCGCGCAGTCTTCATATATCTGCTTTGTATCACTGTTATTCAGGTCGAATGTAACGGTGTAGATAATGATTCCTTCCGCTTTCATGTTCTCGCAGACTTCCGACAGACGCTCGTTGAGAACTGTTTTCGCAGCGGATTTACTGGTTGTGCCCAATAGACCGTCATGCAACCGACCATAACCGGCATAATCCGCGGAAAACGGGCTGCCGGGCGGGCGAAAATACCCGTTGACGCCATCTGTCATCAGGATCGCGACCTTGTCATAGCCCGGTGTTTCATAGGGCAAGCCTTCCGTATAGGGCGCGTCAGGCGACAATACGCGCCAACCCCAGATCATGCCGACATTACTGAACGTTCCGCCGCGGCACCAGGAGGCCATGGCACTAACCGCCGCATCGAGTTCTCCCTTGTCGGCCGTCAACGGCGTTACCGGCGTCGGACACCCAAGGTTCGGCCCCGTCCCGTTGTTGCACAGCGCCGGTGAGGTATCTGCCGGCGGCCAGACATTGTCATCCGCGGCGTCCCAGAAATAGGGCTGCCATTCGGTGCCGATACCTGACGGCGCATCAACCACGTCGTTGGGGTAGCTACGCCCCAGCACGCAACCTTTCCATTTTTCGTCATCGGCCGGGTCGTAATCATCCGCAACGACCCCGGAGGCGACAGACAGACCAGCATCGCCAAGATTGACCGACGCCGAATACGGCACAATCGCAACCTTCAGGTTTGACTGCAGTTCTGGCACCTGAAACAGGATATCAACCATATCCTGCGATGCGTCGCGCAGTGACTCGAGTTTGCTGCCTTGCATCGATCCCGTGTTGTCGAGGATCAGCGCCACTTCCAGCCCCTTGCGCAAAATTTCAGCGGAAGCCGCGACAGTGATGTCACCTTGCCCGACCAGGTTCATGATCGTCGTTTCCACGGTTACCGAACCGCTGACGGTAATGACACCGCCTTCCACGGTGACCACAGGGGTTGTAGGCGTGCCCGGATTGTCAGGACCATAATTGGCAAAAAAGAACTGCTGCGCGATCGCGTTGATTTCTGCTTCCGTATTCCCCGCAGCGCCAGCCGCCAGCCCGGCGGCATCCAACGCAAAGGCAAGCCGTGAGCGCGCCATATAGGCACGGGAAATATCGACAACCGTGCCAACACCGATCACAACCGGCACCGCCGCGAATGCCCAGAGAACGAGCACGCTGCCGCATTGACGCCGCAGCAAGTCGCCGGAGAAACCCCGCATCCACTGCCGGATCTGTGTCATGAAACGCATCAATTCACTCTCCCGCTATTCACGTGCAATCGAAGAACTTCGCCGCGGACGCGCAAAGGCAATTTCCTCCAGGGCGATTTCGCCGAATACAAACGTCCCGAACACCGGCTTGTAGGTATAGCTCGCCCGGACGACGACGACGCTGTCCCCGGGCGGCCCCATACCAACCGCCTTCTCCGTTGCATCCGGAACGGTGCCGCCACGCAAACTTTCTGACCAGTCAACCGATGCGCTTCCGTCATCGGGGTCAAACACAACGCTCGAAATACCAATCGAAAGGTCCTGGTCGATATAGGGCTGGATAACCAGATCAGCCGCCGCGAAAATATCCGCAAGGCGCGTGTCGCTCAGGTTGGGCCGTTGTGTCGACAGATCCGCCGTTGCGTAGGCCGCGTTCTGCAGCTTGCGGTCAAGGCGCAACAATCCCGTTACTTCGACGGCCCCTGCCAGCATCAGCGCCATCATCGGCACGATCAGGACAAATTCGGTCATGGCGGCGCCACGGTTGCAGCGCAGACACGCAGCGATAGCGGGTAAAATGCGCATTATCCGCCCAACTCATAAGGTTCATTCTGGAATGCCATTGTCGCCATCAACAACGCTGTACCTGACCCATCTGGCGACAACACGTCGGACACCAGCGGCGTCAGATACCGCCAGCGATAAACAACCCGGACAACCGTAATCTCGCCGCTGTCGCCCGGTGAAAACTGGGCACCGACAAGCTGCCCGTCCTCATCAAACTCCAGCGCCATATCGGCAGAGCCAAAATCAGAGAACCCGCGGACATCGAACATAACTTCATTGCAATCGATCAGATTGAGCACTGCTTCACAGAACTTGGTCTGGAACGCCACCACGGGATCATCGGATTCCTGTACTTGGCCGGTGCGAATCTGACGTGCCGCGCCCTCTGCGGCCCCTTCCAGGGTCGCGCCCACAAACAGGGTGACGGCGACTTCCGTGGTCGCGACCAGAAGCAGAATCACGAAAGGTGCAACAAAAGCGAACTCGATCATCATCCCGCCGCCTTCCGCGCGCCACAGCCCCCGACGACGTGAGCGCGTTTCGTCAGACGCGACTGGGCATGGAGATTTCGCGATTGCGGTCATTGCACGGTGCCTTGATGAAATAAAATCGACTCACCGTAAGTAAATAAATTCAAATACTCAATGTTTATTTATTTACAATAAATAAACAAACGTTTTTACTTAATAAGTACTTAATAAACATAAAATTTTATTATTATTCGATTTCCATACACTCATTGCTCAACGCACCTTCCCGCGCCACGGCAAGCACTTCCGCAATGCTGCGCGAAAACGCAATCGCGATTTCGTAAGGGACCACCATGTCAGGCAAAATCGACGCAAATGAGTAGCCGGGTTGGGTCGTCCGCAACGGATTGTCCGGTATGACGACACCTTCCGACTCCACCATCTCCGTGCTCACGGCAGGCGGATCGTCGAAAATGGCGTCAACAGCATCCTGATCAATCCGCTCCGCGCTGCCATTGATAATGGCGCCAGCCCGGTCAATTTCAGTACGCAACGCAACGGTTATATTGCCGACGGTATCACGCAGTTGCTCCTCATTCGTGCCACATATACTTACGCCAACAGAATCTATGGCGTCAGCAATCATACGATTGAGCTTGGCAATTACGGCATCAAAAGGCTTGCGGTACTCCGGCGGCGACACTTCATAAGCTTCAATCGCAAGGTCTCGGAGTTTGAACTGGCTGTCACGAAAATGGTCTGCGTAGGATTTGGGCTGCCAGTCTTTTACGTCATCCAGCATATCCGGCATGTCCGGAACGATTTCCAAAAGCATGACCGCTTCGTTGAAATGGTTCAGATAATCCGTCGCAAGAAGCGTGACACTATTGACGGTCGTGCCCCGCGCCATGGCCTGATATGATTCGTACAAGCTCTGGTTCATGATGCGCGGACGTCCTGTTCCTTCGATATCCAACTGCCGGTTCGATGCCAGCATCATTCGGTATATCGTCCCGGTTTTACTTAACCGTTAAGAAACGCGGCACGCTTCAGAATGGAAAATTTACTTCAAAATCATATCTTTGATTGCAGGACTTTTCATTGCCAGACCAGTGGCATCTCGGCTGCCTGAGCCGTACCGCAACAAAACTGAGGCAATGATCTACCGGTCATCGATACAGCCGCAAACGCGCTGTCATCTATAGCGCCATTACCTAACCATCTGACAAGTCATTAAAAATCATCGTCACTCAGTTGGCTGGCTTTTCTTCAGAGTCATAGATTTTGGCAATTTCTCGTGCCACGAAACCCGCGAACACCGCTTCCCCGGCTTCGTTGAAATGGCAACAATTGTCCCGATAAACAGGTTCAGGCGTCGCATCGAATACGTTAACAGCGGAAACAACACGGATGCCGGCGTCGCGCAATTTTGGCGCGGTCGCAGTCATCACGCCGTACCCGGATTTGACGAGCTTCCGATGACCAGGGTCATTGGTAAAAGCGATGGTGCGCTCTTCGGCAGAAAACTCCCGACCTGTCTCAACATACTGATTTGGCTGAATGATATGAAGGAACCTGGCACCACCGGTTTCCGACAGCCCGTGCATCATCCGCACGGACTGTTCCCAGAAAGTGCTGAAAAAGCCTTCGAATTCGTAATTGCCTGCTTTCGCAGTACCTGTGGGGACGAATACAACATTGTTTTCCTGGTCATATCCCGTCGTCTTCGTGAGAGCCCCGGCAGCCGTGGATTCAAGATATGCACCGTAAGTTTCATGGTAGAGCCAGCACATTGCCAGCGAACACATTCTTGCGTCAGCGCGCATATATTTCCCTTGATATACAGCCACGACATCCCGGCTCAACCTGTCCGCCGATGTCAGCGACGCCATTGCCAAGATCAGGCTCGTCGTCGGGAAAGCCGGATTGACTCCCTGCTGCAGGTTCGACCAAACACCAGTGACTTCGTTATATCCACCGATATTGACCACAAGATCGAATTTCTGGCCACTGAGCAAAAAATAGCTGAGCGCGTTCACGTTTTGAGGTGTTCGGTACCCTTCTTTCGCAAAATTGAGTATTACGATTTCTTTCTCAGCAAGCGCGGGCACGCGCTTGCTGAGATGTTTCGCCACCGCCCCGGATTGGGTACTCCAGTTCCAGAAGTTAAAGGCAACCGACTCGCCGAATACACCAATGACGAATTTTTTTGGCGACGCCGGTGACGGGTATTCAACCGGCGAAAAGAAGCCTTCCCTGTTGTAACCAGGGGCACTGTCCGCACTGACCCATCCCAACAGAGGATGGATTCTGAGACCGGGCAAACCAAACTTTGTGTTGAAATCATTTGTCGCATTCACATTGCCATCCGCAGACAGAATGTCTTCTGTTTCGCCACGGGTGTAATAAAATTCGCCATTCACAACGCCAAAATATGCGGCACTTACGATTTCCAGACTGACAAAGGTCGAGATCAGCAGCAGGACTGTATTGACAAATTTCTTGCTCATTGGCGCTACGATACTTCCGGATGAATTGGTGCCACAGCTTATCATTCGACTGGCGGTGCCGCCATCGCTGCTGCTTGCCGCTAGAGTGCTGGACGTCAGATCACCAACGCTCGTCATTTGCACCGTAATGCGAAGGAATTGACGCGCGCGCATCAAAAACTCGAGCAGGGAAGTCTGTATGGAATGGAGATTCGCTGGGGTGGCTGATGGGAATTGAACCCACGACCTCTAGATCCACAATCTAGCGCTCTAACCGACTGAGCTACAGCCACCACAATGGGGCCCTGATTTAGTCCCCCGCCAACCGCGCGTCAAGCATCGTTGCACATGTCGTTATGCGGGCCGATACTGGACAAATCCGCGCGCGTCGCGCATGAGTCTGCACCTTTTTTAATCGACAGGGAAATCCGTGATGTTGCAAATGGCCGATGGCATGAGGCGGCTTGGCACTGAATCCGCGTTCGAGGTACTCGCCCGCGCTGCGAAACTTGAGGCCGAGGGACAAAGTATCATTAATCTCGGGATCGGCCAGCCAGACTTCAAAACCCCGGAACATATAGTCGAAGCTGCTATCAAGGCCCTGCGAGACGGGCATCACGGCTATACGCCAGCCAATGGAATCCTGCCACTGCGCGAAGCCGTTGCCGCCGATTTCGAAAAACGCAACGGTATCGCGATAAACCCCGACAATGTCGTGGTCGTGCCCGGCGGCAAGGTCACCATGTTCTTCAGCATCCTGATGTTCGGGGGGCCGGGTGTGGAGATCCTGTATCCTGACCCGGGATTTCCGATCTATCGGTCTGTCATTGAATATTCCGGCGCCCGCGCAGTCCCCATTCCGCTGCGCGAAGAAAATGAGTTTTCCTTCAGCGCCGACGAAGTCCTGTCGCTGATCACGCCCCGCACCAAAATGATAATCCTCAACAGTCCGGCGAATCCGACCGGTGGGGTGCTGAATACGGACGAACTGGACAAACTGGTCGCCGGGCTGGAAGCGCATCCCGATATCGTCATCCTCTCCGATGAAATTTACAGCCAGATGCTTTACGACGGTCGGCAGCATGTCAGCCTGATGAAGTACGAATCAATCCGTGACCGGGTTATCCTGTTGGATGGCTGGTCCAAGACCTATGCGATGACCGGATGGCGCCTGGGCTACGCGATCTGGCCGAAGGAACTGGCGGAACCGGCAACACGGTTGGCGATCAATTGCCATTCCTGCGTCAACGCGCCAACGCAATTTGCCGGTTTGGCGGCGCTGACCGGTCCGCAGGACGCCGTGCATGCAATGGTGAAGGCATTTGACGAACGCCGGAAGATCATTGTCGAGGAACTGAACAACATTCCCGGTTTCAATTGCGTCAATCCGGGTGGTGCCTTCTATGCATTCCCCAATATCACGGGTACCGGCCTCACGGCCCGGCAGGCACAGGATGGCTTGTTGGCCGAAACCGGCGTGGCAACAGTTGCGGGTACCAGCTTTGGCGAATACGGCGAAGGCTTCCTGAGATTTTCGTATGCCAACAGCGTCGAAAACATTCGCGAGGCGTTGCAGCGTATCCGGGTATGGCTCCAGGCACGATGAAGTGGCTAATATTTAATCACTATCAGCCTATTTTTTAGGCTGTTTTTACCGCCTACAGGCCAGAAATCAGTTGGTAGGGACGAAAAAAGCGGCAATATTGGGTCAAAATCAAAGATTGCTCACGAAAACACCGAGTTGGCACAGGCTGTGCTTTTAACGATGTAGTCACGCGCGGCAGATAGTATTTCACTGCCTAATTTTCATTGAGGGAATCGACGCGGAAATGAAGAAGATCGAAGCGATCATAAAGCCCTTCAAGCTGGACGAAGTGAAGGAAGCCCTTCAGGAAGTCGGCATTCAGGGCATCACCGTCACCGAGGCCAAAGGGTTTGGCCGGCAAAAAGGTCATACGGAACTGTATCGCGGCGCCGAATACGTCGTCGACTTTTTGCCGAAAGTGAAAATTGAAGTCGTCATCGATGACGGCCTCGCCGAACGGGCCGTTGAGGCCATTCAAACCGCCGCCAAGACCGGACGGATCGGGGACGGAAAGATCTTCGTTTCAACGGTCGAGGAAGCAATCCGTATTCGTACGGGCGAGCGTGGCACGGACGCGGTCTAGGGACTGGCGCCGAGGCGACCAACGACACGGGAAACCAGTCAGCAACCGTAATTTCTGGAACTAAGGGAATAGGAAAGACGAGAATGTCAGATATTAAAAATGCCTTGAAGATGATCGAGGAAAATGACGTCGCCTTTGTAGATTTGCGCTTCACGGACCCACGCGGCAAGTGGCAGCATCTTGGCATGTGCGCACACGAGATGACCGAAGAAGCCTTCACCGAAGGCGTCATGTTCGACGGCTCGTCCATCGCTGGCTGGCGTGCGATCAATGAATCCGACATGACGCTTATTCCTGATGCGTCGACAGCCGTCATGGACCCGTTCGCGGCACAGCCGATGATGATCGTCTATTGCGACATCTACGAACCAATGTCCGGACAGCCCTATGACCGGGATCCGCGGTCAACAGCACGGCGAGCCGAAGCCTATGTGAAAACATCCGGCGTTGGCGATACGATTTATTTCGGTCCGGAAGCTGAATTCTTCGTCTTCGACGACGTTCGCTTCAATACAGATCAGCACAGCATGTTCTACGCCATCGATTCGGAGGAAGGCCCCTACAACACGGGCAAGGCTTACGAAGAAGGCAATGTCGGCCACCGTCCGCGCGCCAAGGGCGGCTATTTCCCGGTACCGCCGGTCGATTCCGCGAATGACCTGCGTGCCGAAATGACCACCGTGATGGCCGAAATGGGCCTGAAGATGGAAAAGCATCATCACGAAGTGGCACCGTCGCAGCATGAACTCGGACTGCGCTTTAACACGCTGACCCGCAGCGCGGACGAAATTCAGATCTATAAATATGTGACCCATATGGTCGCGCATTCTTATGGCAAGACCGCGACCTTCATGCCCAAGCCGATCGTGGAAGACAATGGCTCCGGCATGCATTGCCATCAGTCGATCTGGAAGGATGGCAAGAACATCTTCGCCGGCTCGCAGTATGCCGACCTGTCGGAAACCTGCCTGCACTATATCGGCGGCATCATGAAACACGCCCGCGCGATTAACGCCTTCACCAATCCGACGACGAACAGCTACAAGCGCCTCGTCCCGGGCTTCGAAGCGCCGGTACTGCTGGCGTATTCCGCCCGCAACCGTTCGGCCTCCTGCCGTATCCCTTATGTCGCGAGCCCGAACGGCAAGCGCGTGGAAGTTCGCTTCCCGGATCCGTCAGCCAATCCGTATCTCGCGTTCACGGCGATGCTGATGGCCGGACTCGACGGTATCCAGAACAAGATCAACCCGGGCGATCCGATGGATAAGGATCTTTATGATCTGCCGCCGGAAGAATTGGCTGATATCCCGACCGTTGCCAGCTCCCTGCAGATGGCTCTGGAAGCCCTGGACGCCGATCGCGACTTCCTGAAGAAGGGCGATGTCATGACCGACGGCCAGATCGATGCCTATATCGCATTGAAGATGGAAGACGTTCAGCGCCTCGACATGACCCCGCATCCGGTCGAGTTCGATATGTACTATTCCGTCTGATCCTGCATCGGACGACAATGAAAATGGCCCCCGCCGGATTCGTCCGGCGGGGGCTTTTTCGTACCAGCGTCAGGTATTCCCGCCAGGGTCAGGGCAAACGCACCTGTCTTTCCACACCGCCATAGCCATGAACACTGTCATGCGCCCGAACGGTTACCGTTTCGATCCCCGCGGGCACCCGGACGCCCGATAAAGAACGCGTGAAGGGTTGCTCGTCCTCGTGCGGATGCAGCAATTCCCGGGTGCCCAGCACCGAACCGTCCGGTGCCAGCACATCCCATTTATTCGCATAGTGTTTCCAGCCCGCATCCGCATGGCGAACCGTCACGCTGAAGGCGTATTCCCCGCCCCCCTGGCTTCGCACCTCGACGGCGACGACATCTGCTTCACCGGCGATGGCCATAGCCGGCCACAAGGCCAGCAGAGCCGTGAACAGAACCATTGACCGCATTCCGCTCTCTCCCTTCGCGATTTGAATTTGATCACTCTAATCATTGCGCAAAGTGCCGAAAATGAATTACAAAAATCTTAAGTAAAAAAATATTAATTTTTCATATTTAACAATAAAAAATAGTAATTTATGATTTTAATGATTTAAAAAAAAGAACATATTTTTTGTGTATTTGTTTTTTTGAATATACTTTTATTTTTTATTTTATAATTGCTTATATATGAAAATTTTTTTATTATTCCTTAACTTAAGGGGGGTAATTTATGCTCAAGCAAACGGCCCAGCTAAAACATGTCATGGAAGATCTGATCGCGACGGAAATTCGCCGTCTCGTCATGCAGGCCGACGTGTATGTCTTTGCCCTGTACGATCCCCACGATCCGGAACAGGGACCGATTGATTACCGTTGCTACCAGCGGAAGGGCGAAAGTATCGCGGTTGACGTACAGTTCGATTTCGAAGGTATCGGCGTTTGGTATATTTGCCGGCGCAATGGCGACGCCTATACCGTGCGGCATATCCTGGCGCATATACGCAACGGGAAATTCCAGAGTGGCCAAGTCGACAATTTCGAAGGCTACTGGGATGAATTTCCGCGCTTCGTCGCAGAAGACCGCTGGGTAAAGACCTTCTGCCGCAAGGAACTTGCGAACGATCGCTGATCGTTCAGCCCCCTGATCAACCTCCCGGGTTTTTACCAGATATTGTCATTCGCCACCCCTTCGAACACCGTATGAGCTTGCTTCAGCAAACTCAAAATCTATAATGCCGCCATGGCAGACCTCTTCCAGAATCAAGCAAGCGACAGCGGATCCTCCTACTCGGCCAAGGACATCGAAGTCCTGGAAGGGTTGGAGCCTGTACGCCACAGACCCGGCATGTATATCGGCGGCACCGATGAAGCGGCGCTGCATCATCTCGCCGCAGAAGTCATTGATAACGCGATGGACGAAGCCGTCGCCGGCCATGCGAGTCGTATCGACGTCACGCTGCAGGCCGATGGCTCACTGACCGTCAGTGACAATGGACGGGGCATCCCGGTTGATCCCCACCCAAAATTCAAGGACAAATCGGCGCTGGAAGTCATCCTGACGACGCTGCATTCCGGCGGCAAGTTTTCGGGCGACGCTTACCAGACATCGGGCGGGTTGCATGGCGTCGGGATATCCGTCGTCAACGCGCTGTCGGATCGACTTGAAGTGACCGTGGCCCGCGACCGGAAACTTTATGCGCAGTCATTTTCGCGTGGCGTTCCGCAAGGCAAGCTGCGCGACGAGGGCGCAACACAGAACCGCCGCGGCACGACCGTTACCTTCCATCCCGATGCCGAAATTTTTGGCGAGAAGCTGGATTTCCGGGCTTCACGTCTGTATCGCATGGCCCGTTCCAAGGCGTACCTGTTCCGGGGCGTTGAAATTCGGTGGAGCTGCGACGCCAAACACCTGCGCGGCGATGACAAGACACCTGAATCAGGTACGTTGCATTTTCCTGGCGGATTGGCGGATTTTCTGACAGCCACGATTGCCGAGCGACCGACGATCACGTCAGCGTCCTTTAATGGCCGGGTTGCCGTGGGTGATAACGGCGGCAAAGTAGAGTGGGCCGTATGCTGGCCTTACGATCAGGATGGCTTCGTTTCCTCCTACTGCAATACGGTACCGACCCCGCAAGGCGGCAGCCATGAAGCGGGCTTCCGAACTGCTCTCGCACGCAGTCTGCGGGCCTATGGCGAGATGACGGGCAATAAAAAGGCTTCCCGTATCACCGCCGAAGACGTTACAGGCGGCGCCTGTGCCATGTTGTCCGTATTTGTCCGCGACCCGCAGTTTCAGGGCCAGACGAAGGAAAAACTGTCCTCGCCCGAAGCCTCCCGGCTGGTCGATAGCGCGGTCAAGGATCATTTCGATCATTGGCTTACCAACGACCCGGCGGCGGCAACCGATCTGCTGGAACATGTACTGACCCGCGCCGACGAACGACAAAGTCGCCGCGCGGCCAAGGACATGAGCCGGAAATCGGCGACCCGGAAACTTCGGCTGCCGGGCAAGTTGACCGACTGCACCCGGAATTCAGCAGAAGGCACGGAAATTTTTCTGGTCGAAGGCGATTCCGCGGGGGGGTCCGCCAAACAGGCCCGTATTCGCGAAACCCAGGCGATCCTGCCACTGCGTGGTAAAATTCTGAATGTCGCCAGCGCGTCGGCGGACAAGCTGGCCGGTAACCAGGAACTGCGGGATCTGATGCAGGCACTCGGTTGTGGCTCTCGCAGCGAATTCGACGGGGACAAATTGCGCTACGAACGCGTGATCATCATGACCGACGCCGATGTCGACGGGGCCCATATTGCGGCACTGCTGATGACATTCTTCTATCGCGAGACGCCCGGTCTGGTCGAAAGTGGCCGATTGTTTCTTGCACTTCCACCGCTCTATCGCCTGACCCAGGGCGCAACATCGCTCTACGCAAGAGACGACGCGCATAAGGATGAGTTGATGGCATCCGGCTTCCCCGGACGCGGCAAGATAGAAGTCAGCCGCTTCAAGGGACTGGGTGAAATGCCCCCGGCACAACTGCGCGACACCACCATGAACCCCGAAAAACGGACCCTGCTGCAGGTACAGTTACCCAAAAAAGCCGACCCGGAGCAGGCCGCCGACGCTCGCGACACGGCAAAATTCGTCGAAGCCCTGATGGGGCGCAAGCCCGAAAGCCGTTTTGACTTTATCCAGAAAAATGCGCGGTTTGTGACCAAACTGGACGTCTAGGGCAAGGCTCCCCGGGCAAAGTGAACTGCAGCTAATCCCGCAATATCCAGTCCCGCATCAGCGCCGTGACGGCAAACGGTCGCTCCATACTGGACAGGTGCCCACATTCCTCGATCACGCAGAGCCGCGCGCCGGTAATACCGGACACGATCTCCTCGCTCATTTCCAGCGGTGTTGCCAGGTCCTGCCGACCACATATCACTATCGTAGGAATATTGATCCGGGACAGGAGCGGCAGACTGTCCGACCGTGCCATGATTGCTTTTTGCTGGCGAATAAAAGCATCCTTGCCAACAGTCGCCGCCATATCCATGACCGCATTCGTCAGTTCATCATCCCCCATACGGTCCGGATGCAGGAAGGTCGGCAGCAGCCGTGGCGAGATGCCGTTAAACTTCCCCTGCTCCGCAAGTGCCAAAAGGTCACGGCGCAACGCCGTGCGCTCCGGCGTATCAGGGCGCGCCGAAGTATCGAGAAAGGCGAGCCGGTCAATTCTGTCCGGCGCCTGCCGCATGAATTCCAGCGCGGCATACCCCCCCATCGACAATCCACCCAATGCGAAATGTTCCGGTGCGGTCGACAGCGCCCGATGCACCATTCCTTCCAGCGTATCATCCTGCAGCGTATCGACGACCGTTACCTCTGCAATATCGGCAAGGTACCGCATTTGATGTGCCCACAGTATCTGATTGCACAGAAGGCCAGGAACCAGCAAAAGTGGTATTTTTGGCATCATTGCAGCCTTACCCTTTATTTTCACCACAGAACGACCATATTCAGTACTGCACCGCAGCGTGATTAACAGTAATTATATTGACATGAGGCGGTAACCCCCTACGATCCGGCGCACATTAACCGGTCCTGGGGGATCGGCTATACCCATTACAAAAATTGATTGTATGAAATTTTCCGACCTCGGACTTAGTGACGATATTCTGCGTGCGGTTACGGATGCCGGATACGATACGCCCACGCCCATCCAGGCCCAGGCAATTCCTTATGTGCTGATGAACCGCGATCTTCTTGGTTGCGCGCAGACAGGCACTGGCAAGACGGCCTCCTTCACCCTCCCCATGATCGAAATCCTCGCGCAGGGCCGGGCCCGGGCGCGCATGCCACGATCCCTGATCCTGGAGCCAACGCGCGAACTCGCCGCGCAGGTGGCGGAACAGTTCGTCACTTACGGCAAGTATCACAAACTCTCGATGGCCCTTCTGATCGGCGGCGTGTCTTTCGATGAGCAGAACAAGGCGCTTGATCGGGGTGTCGACGTGTTGATCGCGACGCCAGGTCGGCTGCTCGACCATGCAGAACGCGGCAAGGTCATGCTGCGCGACGTCAAGGTTCTGGTCATTGATGAAGCTGACCGTATGCTCGATATGGGCTTCATGCCGGATGTCGAAAAAATCGTTAAATTGCTGCCCACCATCCGCCAGACCCTGTTCTTTTCGGCCACGATGCCGAATGAAATTCGCAAGCTTTCTTCCAAGTTTCTGATGAACCCGAAGGAAGTGTCCGTCGATCCGCCGGCCAGTGCCGCTGAAACGGTTAAGCAGTCAATCATCATGTGCGGCTCGCGGGACAAGCGGGACGTACTGCGCAAGCTTATTCAGTCTGAAAAAGCCGAAAACGCCATTATCTTCTGCAACCGTAAACGCGATATCGGTGTCCTTCAGCGATCGCTGGAACGTCATGGGTATAATGCTGGCGCGTTGCATGGCGACATGGACCAGTTCAGTCGCACCAAGACACTCGAAAAGTTCAAGGCTGGCGAAATTGCCATGCTGGTTTGTTCCGACGTCGCCGCACGTGGCCTCGACATTCCATCAATGGGACATGTCTTCAATTTTGACGTACCGACACATTCTGAAGATTACATCCACCGTATTGGCCGCACAGGCCGCGCCGGACGCTCCGGCCGTGCGATTACGATCGCGACACGGGAAGACCAGCGCTATATCGATGGCATCAACAAGATGCTCGGGAAGCCAATTCCGGTCATGACACTCGACAGCGCAATTTCACCAGAGAAAAAGGCAAAATCGACGGAAGCTGAAAAGGCCAGCCCCGTTGAAAAGTCGGCGCCAGTTGATCAGACGGCCCCCGTTGAACAGGCGACGCCCGTCGAGCAGACCGCTGCGGTTGAACAGACGGCGCCGGAAACGAACGAAGAAAACCAGGGAACGGACCTGCCGCAGGCGGAACCGAGAAGCCGTTCACCACGTCGGCGTGCGCCAAGAACCAGCCGGGATCGTAATTCAAAAGCGAGCCCGCGTTCGCGGCAATCAGGTTCGGCAAACGGCGACCATGCCGAAGTCCCCTTCGTCGATGACGATGTGCCGTTCGGCCAGGGTGGAAATGTACCGGCTTTTCTTCTGAGAGAGCCGCCCCGCTAAGACAACGCGTCAAAGCGTTCTCGGCCCGACCGCCCAAGAACCAACATTGCATAAAGTTGCGAATGCAGCTCACGAATAAGGGCCGATGTCATCCATCGGCCCTTATCGGTTTATATGAATTCAACAACAGGGGCCGACACCCCGACATGCTAATTGGCGGTCGGCCCCGCTTGGTAATCGCTCCGGTCAGCCCCGCCTCTTCTCAACGAGAATTCCACTATCCGCCAGGCCGGCGATTTCGTTCTCGTCATATCCGAATTGAGAAAGAATTTCCCGTCCATGCTGGCTGAATTTTGGCGGCGTGGACCGGATCGATCCCGGCGTCCGGGAAAACTTGATCGGAATTCCCGTGTTTCGATACCAGTCCAACTTTGCATCCATACCCCGGAACTGTGTATGGGGATGATTCAGCATCTGCTCCGTATCCAGAACAGGACCGGCCGGCACGCCGGCTTTCATCAATGTCACGCAAACCTCTTCACCATCACGTTCGGCGAAGATTTTCTCCAGAACGTCCCGGAACGCTTCCTTGTTGTTGATCCGGTCGGCGTTGTTGGCGAAGCGGGGATCCTCGGCAATTTCCGGGTGGCCCAGTGCTTCGGCAAATTTGCGATACGCCCGATTGTTGCCACAACCGACAAAGATATCGACCGTCTTGGTCGAAAACTTGTCATAGGGGCTGAGGTTCGGGTGCGCATTCCCGGTCGACTCCGGCACTTTCCCTGACAATACGTGATTGATGACGTAGGGATGCATTAGCGCAACCGCGCTGTCATACAGCGTCATGTCGATATACTGCCCCTTGCCCGAAACTTCGCGTTCCAGCAATGCCATCAGGATGCCGATTGCCGAATATAACCCGGTGCCCATATCAACCATTGGGATGCCGACCCGTGTAGGTCCGGATTCCTTGCCGCCATTGACGCTGAACCAGCCCGCCATCGCCTGGATAATCGCGTCATAGCCAGGAAAACCACCCATGGGTCCTTCCCCGCCATACCCGCTAACACGCAAATGCACGAGGCGGGGGAAGCGCTCGCTCAGACAATCTTCATACCCGATCCCCCAGCGTTCCAGCGTCCCCGGCTTGTAATTCTCCACCAAAACATCCGCATCCTTGAGCATCCGCATCAGGATGTCGCGACCTTCCGGCTTGGAAAGGTCGAGGCCAATGGATCGCTTGTTACGGTTCAGGCCAATGAAATAAGACGCATCCTCTTCATGAAACGGCGGCCCCCAGTCGCGTACCTCATCGCCCTGCGGCGGTTCAACCTTAATGATCTCTGCACCATGGTCGCCAAGAATCTGGGTACAATACGGGCCACCAAGCACGCGCGTGAGGTCGATAACCCGTTTCCCGGCAAGGGCGCCGGTCGCAATATTTTTGTCACTCATGAAGATTACTCTTTCTATTTCCTGTCCGGGCGGCAGGGAGTCCATCCACCTGGTCGCAGTCTCGCCCTGATTTTCAGGTTAAAACAGATGGTTACATATTTTCTGCGACGAATTCGCCACATTTTGTAGCAGGGACGCACCAGCGGCGGAACCTCATATCCGCATATCTCACGATAAGGCCCGTAAAATTTGTTACCCCACCTTTACCATTCGGAAAGTTTCACTCGGTAAAAAGACGGTAGTAACAGTATCGCGCTGACGTAATTTGGGAGTCGGAGAATGCCGCAATTCAGGGCCGAAAACGAAAAACTGCGGTCTGAAATACTGAACCTGTTTCAGTATATTCAACGTATGCGGCAAGAAATCGCGCACGTAACGTCCCGTGATGAGAACCGCACCCATTTCGAAAGCGCGTCGGAACACCTCGATGCGATTGTCGAGTCTACCGAAGTCGCCACGAATGGCATTCTCGAGCAACTGGAAGACATTGACGGCATCACCGATGAAATCCGCGAAGTAGCGGACAATGAAAAGGTTTCCGAACTGTGCGACCAGGTCGCGCAGAAGGCCATGAATGCGATCGAAGCCTGTACGTTCCAGGATATTACCGGACAGCGCGTTTCGCGGGTGATCCGGTCGATGAACTTCGTTGAAGAACGGGTTAACGCCATGATTGACCTTTGGGGTCGGGAAGATATCGAGGCGCTCGGTTTTGAATTTCCAGACGACAAACCGACCGGTGACGAAGCCCTGCTGAACGGCCCGCAAATTCCAGGCGAGGAAATCTCCCAGGACGACATCGACAAGCTGTTCGCCTGATTACCCCTGAACTTGGCAAGGGTTTCCCAGCTTGTCACAAACAATCACTTCACTAAAAAAATTCAAATTTTTCGGCAAGCTCGGCAATTTTACGTTCCTTTTATGGCTTGGGAACCGTATCTCCCAACTGGCCCTTATCGCAAAAATTGCGAAACACACTTTCACGTCCCGTCAAACTAAACTTTCTTCGGGAATTTAGTTGAATTCTGACGTCTGATCAGTGGAAACAGGCCAACACCACCACCATTGCATATCATTTTTGACTCCAAAACATTCATGAGTTGCTACAACTGGTGACTCATGACCAACGGATCATGATACCGCTGCGTCGTTTTGACCTAAGCACTGGCCCGTGATAAAAGAGGTCCGAATGCAGTCGAAGAAGTGCAGATAATTAAACGAACTTTTATTAATCAGGGAGTTGAAGGAATGGGAATTTTCCACAGAAGAATGCTTGCCTCTGTCGCGGCCGTCGGAATGGTCGCCGCAGGCATTGGCGCTGCATCTCAAGCATCCGCCGAGACAATTTGGAACCATAATGCGTTTGGCGGCAAGCGTGCCGTGACAGTAGCGCTCGAAGTGATCAAGGAAGACCTCGAGAAAGCCGGCGGCGGTGATTTCGAACTCAAGATCCATTATGCCAGTGCGCTTGGCCCGCCAAAGCAGATTCCTGAAAACATCAAGATCGGCGCCGTTGAATCCGGGATGAATTGCGTTGGCTACTATCCCAACAAGTTCCCGCTGCTCTCCGTCATGGAATTGCCGTTCCTCGCACCTGCAACGGCGCGCCAGAGTGCCGCCGTCCAAAAAGATATAATGGCGCATCCGCTGATTGTCGCCGAGCTCAAGGATCGCTGGAACGCACATTATTTCGGACCGAACTTCCTGCCCCCTTACGAATTCATGGGCAACACGAGAATCGAAACGACCGAAGATATGAAGGGCGTAAAAATGCGCATTTCAGGGCTTAATGCAAAAGCTCTGATGGTCTTCGGCGCCGTTCCGACGATGGTCACCGCACCGGAAGGCTATACAGCGCTTGACCGTGGTACGATCGACACCTTCGGATTCCCGTATTCGTACGCCTTCGGCGCATACAAGCTTTACGAAGTGTCGAAATACACGACCGAAGGCCTCGCGATGAGCGGTTTCATGTGCTTCAACTCCGTCAATCTCGATATCTGGAATTCGACACCGGAGAAAGTTCGCAACGCCTTGCCGGCAGCGCATGCTCGCGGCACGGAAGCGATGATCAAAGCCTATGCAGATGCGGACGTAAAATGGCGCCCGATTTTCCGCGAGAAGCTTGAAGTCGTGACGATCAAGCCGGAAGTACGGGCGCAAGTGGCAGCCGGCGCTTCCAAAATCTGGGAAGAATGGGTCGCAGCTCAAGAAGAAAAAGGGCGTCCGGGCCGGGAAATCCTCGATTTCGCGAAGGCTACTGTTGCCAAACACTCGAAATAATTCGTTCAACAACGTTAAGCAGAAAGTAACCAGATAGTGCAGGAACTACTGTACGTCCTGGGCGCGGACTTGGTTGTCGGGATCCTTGTTACGATCGCGGCAGCCAAGTCTGGTTTCGTCCTGGCGAAAGTCGAACGCGGTCTAACGATCGGCTCGACTATTCTCATCCTAGTGACCATGGCCTTCGTCAGCAGTGAAGTGTTCATGCGCTATATCATGAATGCCCCCATCCCCGGCCATCTTGAGCTTTCGTCGCTCTTCGTGCCGGTAATGGTCTTCGGCGCAATTTCTTATACCCAGTCGCAGGATGCGCATGTCGGCATGACACTGCTTATCGACAACCTGCCGCCCAAGATCAAAAACAGGATAGAAATCGTGTCGCTTCTGCTCACGGTTTTCACCTGCTCCATTCTGGCCTATTTCAGCTTCAAGTTCGCGTATGGCGAATGGGAAATCGATAACGTTACGGAAACACCACCCTATTTCCTGACCTGGCCATCGGCGATAGCGATCCCAATCGGCTATGGACTGGTTTCAATCCGGTGCTGGCTCCAGGCGTTGCATAGAATCGCCCCCGATTACTATGCGCAGGAGGATATCGTCCATGACGTTGACCTTCTGGCCGAAAGCGCTGCTGAGTAACCGTTAACACTGGCACTGGGAAATACCATGGACCCTATTACTCTTGGGATAATCTCGCTTCTTGGGCTGACTATCCTTCTTTTCTCCGGAATGCGCATCGCGTTTGCGACGGCGCTATGCGGTTTCATCGGCCTCTGGGCGTTGCGCGGATACGCGCCGGCCGCCGGTCTCGCATCAATGATTCCTTTCGGTCATCTTGAAAGCTACACCTTTCTGGTTTTACCGCTCTTCATCATGATGGGCTTCTTCGCCTACTTCGCAGGTATCACGAAGGACCTATATTTCACCGCCCGGCAATGGTTCGGCCATCTGCCCGGGGGGCTCGCAATCGCAACGATTTTCGGTTCAGCCGGTTTCGCCGCTGCTTGCGGTGCTTCGACGGCGTCGGCCGCGGTTATGGGCAAGATCGCCCTGCCGGAGCTGAAAAAATTCGGATACGACGACCGGATTTCGACAGGCTGCGTTGCGGCTGGTGGCACCATGGCGACAATGATCCCGCCATCGGTCCTGATGGTCGTCTACGGTTTCATCGCGGAAGAATCAATTGGCGCGCTGCTGCTTGCCGGTATTCTGCCGGGTCTGATGGAGGCTTTGAGTTACAGCCTGATGATCTGGATCCGGTTCAAGATCAACCCGTCGCTGGGCAGACCGATACCAAAGGCAAGCTGGCCGGCACGTGTACAGTCCATTGGCGGCGTCGGCGGCATGATGATCCTGGTCATCCTGGTCATGGGCAGCATCTACACGGGTATCGCCACACCAACTGAATCCGCTGCCGTTGGTGCCCTGGGCGCCATGCTGCTGGCATGGAGACGTCTGACACTCGCCGACTTCAGAAGCGTCATGCTGGAAACAGCCAAGACGACCGGTATGATTTTCGCCATCGTCGCGGGCATTCTGATCTTCGTGCATTTCCTCGGCTTCACAGGTATGCCGGGCGCCATTGCGGAAAACATCGTCGAACTCGACGCGCCGCCGATGGTCGTGCTCATCTGTATCCTGCTGCTCTACCTGTTTCTCGGGATGTTCCTGGATGGTATCGGCATGCTGCTTTTGACGGTGCCGTTGGTTCTGCCGACAATCAAGGAACTCGGGATCGACCCGATCGTGTTCGGCGTGCTTGCCGTTCGCATGGTCGAAATCGGCCTGATCACCCCCCCGGTTGGCCTGAACGTTTATGTCCTGAAGGGCGTCGCCAAGGACGTCAGCATGGGCGATATGTTCCGGGGCTGCGGCTGGTTCGTCTTCGTCGATCTTATCAACGTCGCGATCCTGCTCGCCTTCCCGGCGATCATCCTGATCATTCCAAATACGATGATCGATTAACGAAGCTCGGGTACAAATAAAAACCCGGCGGCCGTAATGGCCGCCGGGTTTTCTTTTGCCCGCCTTCCAGTGGCGGGAGGCAATTCGCCTGCAGACTTACGACTGATTAGCCAAACCGGCTTCCCGCACCTGGTTCAACGTCGCATTCGTCGAAATGACCTGCTGGTCGAGCTTGATTTCGATCAACGAAATCCGGCCGGCCTTTAACGCGCCATCAAAGGCCGCTGCAAAGTCTTCCGTCTTTTCAACCACCGCGCCATAGGCACCGAAGCTTTCGGCCCATTTTACGAAATCCGGATTGGTCAAGGCGGTCGCAACAACCCGCTCCGGGTAATTGCGTTCCTGGTGCGCCCGAATCGTCCCATACATGCTGTTGTTGACGACGATGATAATCGGATCGACACCGTATTGCGCTGCTGTCGCAAATTCCTGCGCTGCCATCATGAAACCACCGTCACCGGCAAAGCCGATAACCGGATGGTCCGGACTGACCAGCCGCGCGCCGATTGCGGAAGGTACGCCATACCCCATCGATCCATTGGTCGGTGCGACCTGAGTCCGGAATCGGCTGTACTGCCAGAACCGTTGTGGCCAGCCGGCAAAATTACCGGCATCGGAGGTGATCACAGCATCGGGTGCCTTGGCGGCGATTTCCTGCATGATCGCCCACATATCAACGGCGCCCGGATGATCCAGGCTTGGTTTCAGGTTATCCAGATAGGCCTTTCGACCAGCGGCGGCCCAATCGCCCCAGGCCGGCGACGCTACTGTCGTCGACTTGCGGGCAGACGCCGCGAATTTATCGACACCGGCGGCAATGGCCAGATCAGCCTGATACACCCGCCCGATTTCGTCCGGGTCAGGATAGATATGGGCAATTTTCTGCTTCGGCCGTGGCACCTGGACGATCGTATAACCCTTGGTCGTCATCTCACCGAGCCGGGCACCGACAACCAGCAGCAGATCAGCATCTTCAACCTGCTTCGCCAGCGCGTTGCTGACGCTCGTTCCCAGTTCGCCCACATAGTTGGGGTGATTGTTGTCAAACAGGTCCTGACAGCGGAACGAGGCCGCAGTCGGCAGGTTGTTGGCTTCGGCATAGGCGACGATATCGTCACAGGCTTTCTGGTTCCAACCACCGCCACCAACGATCATCAGGGGCCTTTGCGCCTGCCCGAGTAAATCCTGCAACGATGACATTTCGTCGGGATCAACACCCGGCCGCACTGTCTTGTAGTGATCCGCATCGCCAACGCTGGTCATATCGCGCAGCATATCTTCCGGCAACGCCAGCGCAACCGGGCCCGGGCGCCCCGACATGGCGTGATAGAACGCCTTGCTCAGCATCTCGGGAATACGGTCCGCACTTTCAATCTGCCCTGCCCATTTGCAGAGCGAACCGTAGAACTTACGATAATCGAGTTCCTGGAATGCTTCACGATATTCCTGGTCGCGCGCGACCTGGCCAATCAGGACAACCATCGGCGTCGAATCCTGCATGGCAACATGTACCCCGGCGGACGCATGACACGCGCCCGGACCACGGGTTACCATCAGGATGCCCGGCTTGCCGGTCATCTTGCCATAAGCCTCCGCCATACTTGCGGCACCGCCTTCGTGGCGGCAGGTTATAAATTTTACTTCGTTCGATGCATCGTGCATCGCGTCGATCACCGCGAGATAACTCTCGCCGGGAACGCAGAAAGCCGTGTCGACGCCGTGGATCTTCAGCTGATCGACCAATACCTGTCCGCCGCTCCGCAGGCTAGCGCCTGTGCTCATTGTTACGCTCCTTCATGACGATTTTTCGGGCCTGAATGCCCCCTCCCCGGGAAGATCCAGCCGCATGCTTGAATGAAAGATATTTATCACGGAAGACGCAAATGGGGAAAGGCAAGATGCGTTGACAGCCGTTGGAAAGCGGCCTATTCCGCCATGTATGGCTGTTCTCGACCCTAGGGTTAATCCTTTTCGCTCCGACCTTGCCGCAGAATCCCTGCGCGAGAAGGTTGTCGCCCAACGATACACCGACGGGTCGGCGCATATCATCGTGAAGGGGCATGCGGCCCTGCGCCGGCTGCCGGCCGACGATGCACCGCTGGACACCGAACTTCTGTATGGCGAAATAGTGACGGTATATGACGACGTCGATGGATGGTCCTGGTTGCAGAACAGCACCGACGGCTATGTCGGCTATGTCCGGTCCTCCGCTCTGGGCACAGTAACGATTAAAGCGACTCACCGGGTCGCAGTATTGCGCAGTTTCGTCTTTCCCGAACCGGACCTGAAAACACCGCCCCGCGATTTGCTCAGTCTCGACACCGCAGTGCAGGTGACCGGCAGCGATGGTAACTATTGTCAGCTTACGGACGGAAGCTGGATCTACGCGCCCCACCTGGCACTGGCCAATGAGTACGAAAAAGACCACGTGGCCGTCGCGCTGCGCTTTGTGGGAGCCCCATATCTTTGGGGTGGCCGAACCAGTATCGGGCTGGATTGTTCCGCGCTGGTTCAATTATCGCTCGCGCGATGCGGTACAGCCGTACCACGCGATACCGACCTGCAGGCAGATACCATTGGGACCGCCGTTGAATTTTCAGGTGACGAATCCGTCCTGCAACGGGGTGACCTCATATACTGGAAGGGGCATGTCGGCATATGGGTTGATCAACGCTGTTTCGTCCATGCCAATGCCACGGACATGATGGTCGCCACCGGCGCACTGTCTGAAATCGCAACACGTATCGAAGCATCCGGCGCGGGTCCCGTGACGACTGTCCGCAGACCCTGATCATCGTTAGTCGACCAGCGTCCCGCCCTGCCAGCGCCGCATCATCCAATATGCGGCGATACCTCCTGCTATCGAAAGGACGGTCATGGCATGGAAGGCCCCGCCGCCATAATCGGCGAACAGTCCCCCCAGAAATGGAGCAATCATCGCAGAGGCGATACTGAGCGCAACAGCCCCATGCAAGCTCTGCGCGGTCGCCGAAAGACGGCTCGGAATCGCTTCGGCAATAAACGCCATGGCCGCCAGGTGTGCGGCGCCGAACGTGATGCCATGCAATGTCTGGGCAAACACCAGCACCGGCAATGTCGTGGCATAGGCCAGCAGCGGCCAGCGGATAATTCCGGCTATTGCCGCCACGACAAACAACCACCCCGGTCGCAGCCGCGCCGTCACCCGGGCGCCAACCGCAAACAGGGCAACTTCGGCGATGACGCCCACGGCCCATAAGAACCCGATCATGGAATCGCTGATCCCCGCATTACGCCAATGCAGGGTTCCGAATATATAAACAACCAAATGACTGCTCTGCAGTAAGGCACTGGCCAGCATCAGCAGCGCAAACGTCGGATGTGTAAACAACCGCCAGATCGCAGATAGACGCAGCGGCGCCGCCTCAACCCGGGTATCCGGCAACAAGGTGCAGACGGCAAAAACAGCAACAAAACTGGCCAGCAAGACCCAGAAAATTCCGGACTCCGGCATCAGTTCAAGCGCCTGGCCGCCGGCAATTGTCGCAAGAATAAAACTGATAGAACCCCACAACCGCACCCTGCCATACTGGATGGGGCGCTTGCGGGTATTGTCAATTGCAAGGCTGTCGCCGAGCGGCATGACCGTTCCCCACACGACCCCGACCAGAATGGTGACCAGGAAATATTGCCAGAACGCGGTACAGCCCACATATAACAGGAAGCCCGCCGCTGTCATGCCGCTGAGGAACAGAAGCGGCTTTCTGCGATCCCCGCGCTTGTCCACAAATTGTGCAATCAGCGGGCTGGAAACGACCCGCGCCAGGCGGCCGGCAGAAAACAGCAACCCGATCTCCACCGGCCCGAGGCCCTGGCTTTCCAGCCAGACAGGCCAATAGGGCAGATACAGACCCGCATTGATGAAGACAAAAATGTAATACAACGATAACCGGACACTGACGGACCGGTCCGACAGGCTCGCGTCATGTTGTTCGGTTGGTGATGCCATATTCAGCGCAATAGGGTGGAACGTCTGCCAGCGCAACCCGTTTTCACAAAGATAATGAACGTTGCGCTATTGATCCCGCACGAAATACAGCAGGTCCAACGGCGGTGGCGCCACATCCGTCTGGCTCAGCATGCCATGCGCCTGGCCGCGGTGATGGGTCTGGTGGTTGAAAAAATGCGCCAGCAGCACGGCGAGTTCCATGCTCTGCGGATCGCCGCTGGTGGTTTTGAACCGAACATCACCCGCCATATCCACTTCGGTTCTTTCCGCCATATAGGCGATAATTTCGGTATCCATCTTCTGCCGGGCGGTGCGCAGAGTATCCCGGTCCGGATACATTTCGGCATCGAGCGCAATGGATGGCGAGGTACCGTGCATTCGCGACGTCCAGATTGTATCGCCAACCAGTATATGGTTCAGCACCCCATGCATTGACCCGAAAAATGCTGGACGAGAAGCAAAATATTCCTCATCCGAAAGCAGTTCGACGGCGTCATACAGCCGCGTATTGGCCCATTCATTGTAAGCGGCAAAGCGTGTGAAATGTTTCAGCATCATCAGCTTTCTCCTCATGTCGCCTTTGGTTCACAACTGGCAAACGGGTTGGTCAGAGCCGAATCATCCCTTGCATATAGGGCTTTACCCGACCGCTCAGTTGCACACGGTCATCCCTCACGATGCAGTCCACAGCGCCGCCACGCGTCGAAAGCTGACAGGCACTCAGTGATACCTGACCAAGCCGCTCCGCCCAGTACGGCGCCAGAACGCAATGCGCCCGCCCCGTTACCGGGTCCTCGTCCACGCCCTTCGCCGGCGCAAAATAGCGCGACACAAAATCACATCCTTCGCCCGGGGCAGTTGCGATCAAGCCGGGACGGTCCAAGGCTTCAACGAGGCCACGGTCCGGGGCCAGCGTTTCAATATCCGATTCGTGATCGAAGATCGCGACATAATCGGTCTCACCCATCCGGCAGAATGTCGGTGCGGCGTTCAGCGCCTGGCACAGCGTATCGGCAACGGCACAGGGGGCCGTTTCCTGTGCCGGGAAATCCATCGACAACCGGTCGAGTGATTTCTTCACCGTCAATGTACCGCTTTTCGTTTCGAAGACAGCCTCCGTCTCGACACGCCCCGTGTCAAAAAGAACAAATGCCGTGGCCAGCGTTGCATGCCCACATAGCGGCACTTCTGCCTTTGGCGTAAACCAGCGCAATTCATGGTGCCCTTGCGACGAGACGCAGAACGCTGTCTCGGACAGATTATTCTCAGCAGCAATCGCCTGCATCACGCTGTCATCCAGCCACGAATCCAGCAGGCAGACCGCCGCAGGATTGCCACTGAACGGATGTTCCGGTCCCAGAGTAAACGCGTCCAGTTGATAGATCGGGATTTCAATCATGATCTCAACCCGCCTGCCCCGACGCCTCCGCCCGACCCGAAGAACCGCAAATCAGTTGCGGGACCTTCGGAATCCCCATTCAGGCGCCGATCATGCCTGTCTTCGGACTTGATGCGTCGGCGTATAGCTTACGCGGGATACGCCCGCCTTCGAAGGCCAGTCGTCCGGCCATCACGCCGTGTTTCATTGCCGCCGCCATCTTTATTGGGTCGCGTGCCTTGGCAATGGCCGTGTTCAACAAAATTGCGTCGCAACCAATTTCCAGCGCGATTGCCGCATCAGATGCCGTGCCGATACCCGCATCAACAATCACCGGAACCGAAACCTGATCGCGGATGATCTCGATATTGTAGGGATTACGCAGCCCCATACCCGAACCAATCGGCGCGCCCAGCGGCATCACCGCGGCACAGCCGATATCTGCCAATTTGCGGCAGGTGATCGGGTCATCGCTGCAATAGGGCAAGACAATGAAGCCGTCCTTGACCAGTTCGTCAGCGGCAGCCAGCAGATGTTCGACATCCGGGTAAAGGGTTTCATCGTCACCGATAACTTCCAGCTTGATCCAGTCCGTTTCGACGGCCTCGCGCGCCAATTGAGCGGTCAGCACAGCATCACGCGCGGTGTAGCAGCCAGCTGTATTCGGCAGGATATGATACTTGTCACCAATCATGTCGATGACACTTTCACCGCCTCCGCTGATGTTGATCCGCCGAATCGCGACGGTGACAATTTCTGCACCCGATGCTTCGATCGCATCCATCATGACTTGATGATTTGGATAGCCCGACGACCCGATCAGCAACCGGGACCCGAAAGTTTTATCCGCGATGGTGAGTGTGTCACTCATGGTTTCAACCCGCCCATTTTAATGTTTTCCGCCCTTAACCGCCTGATACCGGCTTAACGATTTCCACGTCGTCGCCCGCCGACACATTAACGTCGGCCCAGGTTCGCCGTGGCACGACAGACCCGTTCACCGCCACCGCGACAAAGCGCGCGGTCTCATCGATGCCTTCTTCGCGTAACAGTTCAACGATGGTCGACGCCGAACTGGTCCGGTCCTCACCGTTAATTTTAATTGCGAGGCTCATTCCTTCACTCCCGCCACACGCGGTGACGCGTTGGCGTAAAACCGGTCAATACCGAACGGCTGGATCGCCGAACGGATATCGCCATCCAGCACAAAGGCGCTGACCGCGTCAATGGTCAGGGGCGCCAGCAGAACGCCGTTGCGGTGGTGCCCCGTCGCGACGACAAGCCCTTCGACCGGGGTTGGGCCCAGAATCGGCGCGTCGTCGCGGCTGGTCGGACGAAACCCGACCCACATTTCCTTGACCGGTAATTCCTCGATCTGCGGCAAAATTTCCCATGCCGCTTCCAGCAGACGATAAATGCCACCGGCGGTAAGATCGCGATCAAAACCCTTGTCCTCGACCGTTGCGCCGAGAATCAACGTACCGTCGCGCCGTGGCACAATATAGATATCCGGGCCCCACAATACATGATCGATAATCGGCGCCCGTGGATCCATTCGCAGAGAAATCACCTGCCCCTTCAGCGGCCGGACCGGGGGCCGTGCAAAGGAAGGCAAGCCATCGATATCGTAGGACCAGGCCCCTGCCGCAAGCAGCACTATATCCGCTTCGTGCAACGCGCCATCGACGAAAACACCACGCGCCCGGTTATCCGCAACCTCAATCGCATCAACAGTCTTGTGTTCGTGCAACGATCCGCCGGCATCAAGAAATGCCTTACGCAGCGCCGTCACCAGTTGCCGGTTGTCGACCTGATGATCCTTTTGGCTGTACACCGCCGCACTGACCGCCGGCGCCAGATGCGGCGCCATGCGCCGGGCCTGGCCGCCTGTCAGCCAGGTCAGGTCCAGCCCCAGGCCGCACTGAAATTCATAGGTATTGCGTAATTCCGCCGCATCATCGCGGTGCGCCGCAACGACCAACGTCCCCTCGTCCCGGTAGCCGAGATCGACGCCGGTCACGCCTTGCAGTTCCGTCGCGAAAGCGGGCCACGCCGCCTGACTTTCAAGATTCAGCGCCAGCAGCGCATCTTCGCCGGGTTCGGTTTCCACCTGAGCCGCCAGCATGCCGGCTGCTGCCCAGCTCGCCTCATGCCCCGCCTCACCTTTGTCAAACACATCAACGCGGCAGCCGGCAGCGGCAAGCCGCCAGCCAATGCCCAAGCCGCAGATACCGCCCCCTATGATGGCCACGCTCGGCCGGGACGCGCCGCTATGAATAAAGGTTGTTGGTGCCATAGACATTCGAACAGCTCCCTACGCTGGCATTATCCAGGTCAGGTTTGTTGGGTATGATCTCAGCCGGCAGGATCCGGCACCCCAGCTATCCCTAAATGTAATTCAAACCTGCGCAATTGCAAAGCGGGCCGCGAAGGAAAACCCACTGCCCGCTCTACCAGCTCGGAAAGCCGTCGAACCTGTCAGGAAATACGGCGGACGCTGCCTGGCATTTCCTTGCCGTTCTGGAGCACGATGACCCCGTCGCGATGGACATAAAGCTGGATATCCCGGTCAAACCGGTACCGTTGCGGGTCAATATCAATCTCGTAATGCGCCTTCAGGTCCGGAAAGGTCACCGAAAAGCTATTTTTCATCGCAAATTCGCCCGTCACGAGGGGTTCCGGCGCCGAACTGCGGTCGACGGCGATGACATCGGGAATGTAGTAGTCGTCCCGCGCTGTGCCCACAATTTCAGGCAATCGCTGCCTGTTTAGCTCCAGCGTGACCGGCTCAGGGGCTGTATTAAAAATAAAGACCCGACCCCAGGACTGCGCTGATTTCGCCGGACGCGCAGCAGATGCAGCCGCCCCAAGCGCAACGAGACCACCCAAGGCCTGCCGACGCGTTAATCCTTGTTGTATTTCACGAGTTTTCATGGCGCTGCCCTTTTGCAATTATGTCCTGAAACACGCCCATGCACAGTCGCGCCAAATTGCGAACATACCTTTAAAAGACATCGTTAACGCGGTCTGCGCTGCCTTATACTGTTCGGGACAGTCACAAGATGCAGACCAATCACCCAATGCACCGATATGGCCATGGATCGACAATTGAATGAAGCAGGACCAGAAATATGCCTGATACCGTTGCAAATGCTTCCGAACAGGGAATCGGGGTATCCGTCAAACGAGTTGAAGATGCCGCACTATTGACCGGCCAGGGGCGGTTCATCGACGATCTCAACCTGCAGAATCAGGCACATGCTCATTTTGTCCGCAGTCCGCATGCCCATGCCCGGATCGTCGGGATCGATAAAGATGCCGCATCTGACGCGCCAGGCGTTATCGCCGTTTTCTGCGATACCGATATGCAAGCGGATAACGTCGGTGAAATACGCGCCTCAGCACCAGTACAGAGCCGTGACGGGTCCCCCGTCCGCTTTCCACCCAGAAGATGCATGACATCCGATGTCGCCCGGTTTGCCGGCGATGCCGTTGCGGTGATCATTGCCGAGTCAGCCATTGAGGCGATTGATGCGGCTGACCTGCTGGAAATTGAATATGAAATTCTGCCGTCCGTTACCGGAACATCGGACGCTGCGGCGCCGGACGCGCCGATGGTATGGCCCGAACAAGGCACCAATGTTGTACTCGACTGGGAACGTGGCGAAAAAGCTTCATCGGATCTGGCGTTCGACCGGGCCGCGCATATCGCCCAGGTCAACCTCGTCAACAACCGCATCATGCTCGCGGCCATGGAAGTTCGGGGTGCCCTCGCCGAATTCGACAGCGCGAGCGGCCGCTATACTATCCATACGCCAACACAGGGCAGCAACCCGGTCCGTGCCGCCATCGCCGACAGTCTGGGCATACCGCCTTCCGAAGTGCGCCTGATTACGCCCGACGTCGGGGGTGGCTTTGGTATCAAGAATGACATCTATCCGGAACAGATCGTCATCCCCTGGGCCGCGAAAAAATTGGGCCGACCGATCAAATGGTATCCGGATCGGGGCGATTCTTTTCTGACCGATTATCATTGCCGCGACCATATCACCCATGGCGAACTGGCACTGGACGCAGACGGCAATTTCCTGGCGATACGGTGCCGGACCATTTCCAACATGGGTGCCTATGTCACCGGAAACGCGCCCGTTATTCCCTCCGCTGGCGGCACCCGGATGCTGGCCAATGTATACCGGATTCCGACGATATTTGCCGAAACGCAATGCGTGGTTTCCAATACCACCCCGATTGCGTCTTTTCGAGGCGCTGGAAAGCCCGAGTACTGTTATCTGGTCGAGCGACTGGTCGACAAAGCCGCCGGTGGAATGGGTATCGATCCCGCTGAATTGCGCAGGCGCAACCTCATTTCCCCCGAAGAACTGCCCTGGACCACGCCAACCGGCATGATTTACGACAGTGGCGAGTTCGAAAAAAGCATGAACCAGGCTTTGTCTCTGGCCGACCAGTCCGGCTTTGCCGCGCGAAAGGACAGCGCCCGCAAGGGTGGCAAACTGCTGGGCTTCGGCTACGCGGTCTATACCGAACCGGATGGCTTTATGGACAACCGGGTCAGCCTGCAATTCGATCCGTCCGGTACCCTGAGCATGACGACGACCGGACAGACAAACGGACAGGGCCACGTCACGACCTTCAGCCAGATCGTTGCCAGCCAGTTGGGCCTGCCGCTGGATCAGATCCGGGTGCATCAGGGTGATACCGATCGTATCGGACCGGGCTCCGGGACCGGCGGATCGCGCACCACGACGGTGACGGGCGCGGCGATTGTCGAGAGTGCGGAAATCATCATCGAAAAGGCCCGGCGGATCGCGGCTCAGTTGCTTGAAACCAATGCCAACGACCTGGAATTCGATTCCGGTCGCTTTGTCATCGCCGGTACGGACCGTGACATCAGCCTGACCGAAGTGGCGAAAGCATCTTTCAAAAGTGCCAATGTTCCCGTTGGTGACGGATTGGGACTGGAAGGCAATGCCCATTATGTGGCCCGCGCCTACAGTTACCCCAGCGGTTGCCATGTCGCCGAGGTTGAGATCGACCGTGATACCGGGCATGTCGCCGTAACCCGCTACGCCATGGTCAGCGATTTCGGCACAATCGTGAACCCGATGCTGCTGGAAGGCCAGATGCATGGCGGTGTCATCAACGGGCTTGGCCAGGCACTGTATGAGGAAAGCGTCTACGACCCGGATAGTGGGCAGCTCGTCACCGGCTCGTTCATGGATTACTGCATCCCGCGAGCCCGCGAGATCCCGTCATTCGACTGGGGGTTGAACCCGACTTTCTGCAAGACCAACCCGCTGGGGGTGAAAGGCTGCGGTGAATCCGGCCCGACCGCGGGCATGCCAGCCATCGTCAACGCCGTTGTCGATGCGCTGTCAGAATTCGGCGTTACCGAAATCGATATGCCGGTCACACCGGAAAAAATATGGCGGGCGATTAAAGGCTAAACACGCTTATTTCACCCCGACCTTTTTCAACGTTGCTGCCGCAGCATCACCGCGACCGTGCCATTTATCCATGATCCCGCCAACAATTCCCTTCGGCAGAAATACGATGAACAGCACAAGCATGACGCCATAGACCAACAGGGGAACCCCGGCGGCATTCAGACAGACCTTATCGGTGATACAAATCGCCGATGTCCCGATCCCGATCCGGAGGACTTCGGCAAGCAGCAGCGTTATTGCCGCGCCGACGGTCGGTCCCAGCGCGTGATAGATCCCGCCGACGACGACGCCGAATACGATCTGCAGCGAAATACCAATCCCGCCAATCGTATCGGGTGAAATGAACATCTGGTACTGGCAGTACATTGCACCGGCAAAAGCGGTCATCATCGCGCTCAATACCGTGACTTTCAGCTTTTCGCGGGTCACGCGCACGCCGACCGCGGCAGAGGCTTCCTCGTCTTCTGAAATTGCTTCCAGCGCATAACGCGACATGGAACGATCGACCATCTGCCAGATCAAAATTCCGGCAAACCAGATACCCAGCGCGATAAAGTAAAACACGATACGGTTATTCGGAAACTGAAGCGCCATGATCGACCAGCCTTCGCCTAAACGTTCCGGCGTATAACCCAGCGAGCCACCGGTATAGTCGCGGGTCGCGATAATCACTTGCCGCACCACTTCCGAAAGCGCCAGCGTCACCAGCGCGAAATAATGCCCGACAATCTTGAACCGGAAACAGGGATAGCCGACGATGACCGCTGCTACCCCGGCACAGATTACGGCAACCGGGATACCAATCCAGGGCGTCAATCCGCCGTAATTCCATAGCAGCGCCGTGACATAGCCGCCGATTGCCATGAAAGCACCGTGCCCCAGCGAAACCAGCCCGAAGCGCCCCATGATCGACCAGCTTGTATAGGCAAACGACCAAATCAGAATCACAACAACAAGATGCAGCGGATAGCTGTCGAGCCCGATAAACGGCAGCGCAATCAGAATGGCACCGATCACGGCGATGATGGCATTGCTGTTCATGACTTCCTCGCAAACAGCCCTTCAGGGCGAAAGAACATGGTCGCGATAAAGAAGACGAAGGCCAGCACATAGCCCCATTCAAGTTCGGCGAAGTAGCCACCAATCGTGATCAGTTCGCTGAACACGAAGGCTGCCAGGAATCCGCCAACCATGTTGCCCAACCCGCCCATCACGCAGACCATGAATGTAATCGGCCCAAAGCTGAGCCCGATAAAGGGGTGCACATCATACTGCATCGCCAGCAGCGCGGCTGCGAGACCGGCCAGACCGCCGCCAATAGCCGATGTCAGCAGGTAAAGTTTTTTCGTATTCACCCCCATCAGGATCATGATTTCACGATCCTGGCTGATCGCCCGGATCGCCGCCCCCAGATAGCTGCGCGACAGGAATATGAAAAGGACGGCAACCACAGCACCCGCAATAAGGAATGACCACAGGCGACTCCAGGACAGGTAGATATCCTCCGTCACCGCGAGGCTGCCGAGGCTGACGCCGACGTTCCGGAAGTCGATCCCGAAGGCGACCATGGCGAGCCCCTGGAAAAAGAACAGCAAACCGCCGGTCGCAAGCAGCTGGTTAATCGGCGCCGCATCCAGCAGGTAGCTGATCACGATCCGATGTGTCAGCCAGCCGAGAAGCGCCGTGACGGCGATGCCCCCGGCAATCGCGACAGGCAGTGGCAGACCGGCTTCAACATGCATGAAATAGATCGTGTACATGCCGAGCATGATGATCTCGGCATAACAGATCCAAACCACATCGATGACGCCGAATATAAGGTTCAGCCCCAGCGACAGCAGGGAGAGAACCCCGCCGAACAGCAGGCCGTTTATCAGCGTTTCGACAAAGAAAATGCTGAACAATGCATCGGCGAACTCAGCCATGTGCCATCCCTATATTCCCATAAAGGCTTTTTGAATGTCTTCACTCTGCGACAGTTCTGCCGCGGAGCCTTCCATGCGCAGGCTACCCGCCTCCAGCACGTATGCCCGGTCGACAACCCGCAGCACTTGCTTGACGCTTTGCTCGACGATCAGAACCGTCAGGCCTTGCGCACGAATTCTTCCGATCAATTCGAACACCTGCTGAACAATTACCGGCGCCAGCCCTGCCGAAGGTTCATCCATCAGCAATATTTTCGGATCGGACATCAATGCCCGCCCGATTGCGCACATCTGCTGCTCGCCGCCGGACATCGTTCCGGCCAGTTGGGTTCGGCGTTCCTTCATGCGCGGGAACAGCTCGTAGACAAAGTCCCGGCGCTCCGCAAAACGTGCCCGGAACGCCGGCGAAAAACAACCCATGCGCAGATTGTCTTCCACCGACATGCGGGGAAACAGGCGCCGGTTTTCCGGGACATGGGCAATGCCCATATTGACGATCTCATGCGGTGGAACATCCAGCACCGATGCCCCCTCCATCGTGATCGTCCCGCTTTTGGCCGGTATCATCCCTGACACAACCCGCATCAGCGTCGACTTCCCGGCACCGTTCGGACCGATTACGGCAACCGCTTCGCCTGCCCCAACTTCCAGCGAAACGTCGAATAAGGCCTGGAAGTCGCCGTATCCGGCATTGATATTTTCAAGAGTAAGCATGAACGGTTTTTCCTGACCGCTAGCCGCGCGCTGCAGCGACGGCGGTTTCTTCGGCGTCGCTGCCCAGATAGACCTCGATAACCCGCGGGTCGGCCGCAACTTCATGCGGTTTCCCCTCGGCAATCTTTTCGCCGTGATCCAGTACCATCACGCGATCAACGACACGCATCAGTACGCCCATGATGTGCTCGACCCAGATAATGGTAACGCCCAGTTCCGCGCGTATGTTTCTCAACATGTCCGCCGCCTGATCCATTTCCGAATGATCAAGCCCCCCTAGACTTTCATCCGCCAGCAGCAGGCTCGGTTTCGTCGCCAGCGCCTTGGCCAGCTCCAGCTTTTTCAAGCCAGCAGCGCCAAGAATACTGACTGACGCTTTTGGATCGGTTGGCAGGCCAACCAGTTCCAGGGCCTCCGCCGCATTCCGCCACGCTTCTTCCCGGGACACCGGGCCGGCATGGCCGTAGAAGCCAGCCAGCGCGGCATTTTCCAGGATCGTGAGGCGGCGGATCGGTCGCGGTATCTGGAAGGTACGGCCGACGCCCATACCGCATATTTCATGCGGTGGAACGCCCCCGATTTCCTTACCGTCCAGAAGGATCGAACCTGCATTCGGCTTCAACGCACCCGAAAGCATGTTGAAAATCGTGCTCTTGCCCGATCCATTCGGCCCGATCAGGCCGAGGATTTCGCCCTTCTCAAGCTCAAAATGGACGTCGTCGACCGCTGTGAAGCCACCGAAGTGCTTCGTCAGTCCCTGTACAGCCAGCACTACCGCACCCCCGATCCGTTGCTAGGCAACATGCCAATTACTTCGCGTAGGGCGAACTTTTTGGCAGCGGTAACACCGGATCAATGGTCTGCAGGGCTTTAGGCCAGGCGATGTAGATCTTGCGGTCGACATATTGCATTACGACCGGAGAGGCGCGCATGTTCTGCCCCATCATGTCGGACTCGCCCTCTTGCGGGAATTTCACCCCAAAGCCCAGCAGCGTGCCACCTTCCGGAATATCCGTATCAAGCGATGCCTTGCGCAGCGCTTCCGCATCGATCCCACCGTATTTCTTGATCGCACGCGGCAAAACGTCCGTTAAGAAAACATGGGCATTGGATGCGGCCATCCCGACATGGGCGGATTTCACCGTCACGCCCGGTTTGGCCTTTTCATACTCCGCGCCGACCGCGTCGGTAATTGCCGGAAGCCCTGCCTGAAGAGATTTCGGATCCAGCAGCCAGATCGACACCGGATCGACGTTGTAGACATGATTGATGTCATTGCCGAGCGCATCATAAAGCTTGTCGGCGACGCCATACCCGGCGCCATGGCCAATCAGTGCCTTGAACCGTAACCCCTGCTCTTTCGCTTGACGCAGGAACAGTGTGATATCCGGATTGTAGCCGGTGTGCAGGATGACATCCGGTCGACCGCGTTTCAGTTTGGTGACCAGGGACGAAAGATCGGGCGCGGTTGCCGAATAGCCTTCGTTCAAAACGATCTTCATGCCGGCTTTCTTCGCCGCCCCTTCATTACCCGCAGCAACGCCGGAACCATACGGCCCGTCTTCATGGATAATCGCAACCTTGAGATCCTTGGGCGCGATACCCAGTTTTTCCTGCGAATTCGCATTCAGGAATTCAACCGATAACTCGCCGAACATGCCGCCATGAACCTGTGGCCGGAACACATATTTCAGGTTCCGGTCCTTCAGCACCGCAGGCGAAATACAGGTTGTGATCCACATGAACTTTTTGAGGGAATCGACCTTGGCAGCCACAGGCACGCACTGCGCGCTCGAAAAGAAGCCCAGCAGCATGTCGACCTTTTCCTGCTCGATCAGGCGGACCGCTTCATTGATCGCGACTTCCGGTTTGGATTGAGCATCAGCATAGATCGGTTCGATCATGTAGCCTTCGACACCGCCCCGCGCATTGATGTGATCAATCATGATCTTCGCACCAAGTGCCTGAAGATCGGAACCACCACCGGCCAATGGACCGGAGTAATCGTAAATGACGCCTATTTTTATTTTCTTATCGGCGGCATGGGCACCGAAGGCCAATGCGGCAATCGCGGTTCCCGATGCAACGGTAAGCAATGTCCGTCGCGCAAACTTCAAAAAATTCATGGCTTCCTCCCTGTGGCCTTTTCTTATTGTTTTTCGATTTTGAACTCCGTTTTTTGATGGCGATATTTTTTGATATTCGACTTGTTGAATTCAGTCTGGACCCAAGATTTTGTTTCTGTCAACCAATGCTTCTCCAAGATGAAATTACGCACCCTTATTTGTCTTTTTAGTCATCTACTTAGCTTATGACTGTGGATTTCCTTTTCGCTTACCACTGCGCCATTGGGATTTTTATCCCGGGCACTTGTCCAACCTTGAACCGAAACCCTATTCTATCGACAGCTCGCATTCGCCCAGACAACCCAACACAAGAAAGATCTTTTCATGTCTCACTCAGCCGCACATGTCCTGGCCGCATCCCTGGATGCCCATGGAGTCGATACCGCATACTGCGTACCGGGGGAGAGCTATTTGCCCCTTACTGACGCGTTGATCGACTTTCCAGGCATCAAATTTGTGGTCTGCCGCCATGAAGGCGGCGCCGGCTTCATGGCGGTCGCTCATGCACGCTTGCGCAACGAACCCGGCGTTTGTGTCATTAGCCGAGGTCCCGGCGCCATGAATGCCGCCATTGCGCTGCATGTTGCCTATCACGATGCAGAACCAGTCGTGTTTCTCATCGGACAGGCGGACAGGCCGGAACTGGGGCGGATGACCGGGCAGGAAATGAACTATGCCAAAACATTTTCCGATACCGCAAAGCTCGTTATTGAAGTAATCGACGAAAACACGATCAGCGAATCCATCGCCCGCGCCTTCCATGTCGCGCAATCCGGAACACCCGGCCCCGTCGTGGTTGTCCTGCCCGAAGACGTGCTTTACGGACAGTCCGAAGAGCCCATTTATGGCCCGCGCCCAAAAGCGGTGACGGCCCCGACGCCGGACGATGCCGCCCGCGCGCTCGATATGTTGCGCAAGGCCGAACGACCGTTGGTTATCGCCGGCGCAAGGCTGCACGGCGCCGAAGCGTTGGGTGCGCTAACGGCTTTCGCCGAAACCTTTGACCTTCCCGTCGCAGCGCCACAGCGGCGCTTCCATGTCTTTGACAGCCGCCACCCGAACTGCGCCGGCAGATTGCCCAACCGCGCTCCAGCGGAACTTGTCAGCGCCATGAAAGAATCCGACCTGATAATTGTATTGGGCGAACGCCTCGCGCCGTCGATGACTCAGAATTACAGCTTGCCGCGCGCCCCGAAGCCGGACCAACCGCTCATCCATGTCTACCCGGACCCGGAAGAAGTCGGCCGCGTCTATGAAACGACGCTCGGCCTCGGCTGCGACCCGCATGAATTCATAAAGGCCATGATGGCCGGCGGTGCAGGTACCGTCCCCGCAGCCCGCAAAGAATGGGTGAAACGGTTGAACGACATGCATCGCAATATCATGACCTGGCAGGCAAAATCGGCAAATGACGGGGTTGTCTTTGGACATGTAACCGAAGCGATCAACAAACATCTCACCACGGATGCGGTCGTCACGACGGATGCGGGCAACTTTTCCAGCTGGCCGGCGCGTTACCTGCATATGGGGCAGGACAATATGTTCATCGGCGCAACCGTCGGCGCGATGGGCCCCGGCATCCCATCGGGCGTCGCGGCCGGGTTATCGACTCCCGGAAGACAAATCGTTGTCTTCGTTGGTGACGGCGGCACGATGATGACCGGTAACGAATTGGCGACAGCCGTGCAGTACGGCGTTCCGATCAAGATTTTTGTGGCAAACAACAATTCGTTCGGCACGATCCGAATGCATCAGGCACGGAACTTTCCCGGGCGCGTCGCATCGACCGCACTGCAGAACCCCGACTTCAAGGCCTGGGGCGAAGCTTTCGGCGCAAAGGGTTTCCGCATCGAAGCCGAAAGCGAGGTAGAGGAAGTGGTTGCCGCCGCCATGGCGCATGATGGTCCAGCCGTAATCGAAACCCTGATCAGCCTGAATCATATTTCACCGGCAACCACAATCGACAAGATCGAGTCTGCGTAGAACCGCCTCGTCCGGGAAGGCTCGACGGCGAGGGACCGGGCAGGATATCGTTACATGCGTTGAAATTCGGGAGGATCTGACGCCATGAAGTTCGGCATTTTTTACGAGCACCAGCTGCCACGCCCCTGGAATGAGCGGTCAGAATTGTACCCGCAGGTGTTCAAGTTGGCCTGGGCGTCAAAACAGCTGCCGTTTACCGGATAACCGAACAGGGCAACCTGACCCTTACCGAAAACACCTTCGACCTTGCCATCAATGGCAATGGCTACTTTCAGGTTCAGTTACCGAATGGCGAAATCGCCTACTCGCGCGCCGGCTCCTTTCAGTTGAGCGCGAACGGTGAACTTGTCACAGCAGATGGGTTTATCGTCGAACCCGCCATTACAATCCCAACGGACGCCGTCGATGTGTCGATCAATCCCAATGGTCAGGTGCTGGTAAAACAGGACGGACAGGTCGCACCGGCCAATGTGGGCCAACTGGACCTTGCCATTTTCTCCAACGAAGCGGGATTGCTGGCGGTTGGTGACAACCTGTTCCTCGAGACTCCCGCATCCGGGACGCCGACGACAGGCACACCGGGATCGACCGGTATAGGCACGATACAGCAGGGTTTCCTGGAAACATCCAATGTCAATGTTGTCGAGGAAATATCCAATCTCATCACCGCACAGCGGGCCTATGAGATGAATTCCAAGGTTATCGAAACATCAGACCAGATGATGTCTGTACTCGGAAACATGCGTTAACCGGGATTGTTGTCATGAATGCACGACGCCTTTTCATTTCAGTCGCCGCAGCCGTCATCGTTCTGGCTGCCAGCGTGCAGGCAGGCCCACGCGCCTATCTGCGCAACAACGTCCTCATCGAAGGCGATACCGTGAAACTCGGGGATGTCTTCGACGGGGCCGGTAAAATGGCGGAACGAGTCATTGCCCACGCGCCGCCCGCGGGCCGCACACTGGTTTTGGAAGCGGACTGGTTATACCGGGTTGCCCGTGCGTACAAAGTCTCCTGGCGCCCTACCAGCCGGCTGGACCGGTCCGTTGTCGAACGGCGTAGCCGGATCATCGAAACAGACCAGATTCATGAAGCGCTGACAAAGGCGTTGAAAGAAAAATATGCCGATCTGGATGAAATTGAAATGGAACTGGACAGTCGCGCATTGCGGCTGTTTCTGCCGTTCAAGATGCCGGGAGAAATCAGAACCCAGTCGATTTCATACGATACGCGCAGCCGGCGATTTACAGCCCGCGTCTTTGCGCCTGACGACAGGCCTGGTGCCGTCCGTGCCGTAATCACAGGCTCCGCATTTCCCATGACCCAGATACCGACACTCGTTCGTCGATTGAATCGCAATGACATCATCGGTAACCGTGACATCGAATGGAAAACCGTCCGCCTTGATACCGTTGACTCTCGGACAATCACCGACCTCGAAACGCTCATCGGTCAAAGTCCGCGGCGCCAGATCGCATCTGACCGCGCCATTCGCGATGATGAAGTACAGCCGCCTATTCTTGTAACCCGTGGGAAGCAGGTCACAATCGCTTTGACGACCCCGCTCCTGCAGCTCACAGCATTGGGCAAGGCCCTCCAGAATGGCGCCAAGGGCGACGTCGTCCGGGTTCAGAACAGCAACAGCGGCAAGATTATCAGTGCCGTCGTTATTGGTGACAAACGCGTCGCCGTATCCACCCTCAACAACATTGCCCTGCAATAGGATTCAAAATGACCGCGATCCATACTTCGAATGTCACACGGTTTTTTTGCCTCGCCGTTATTGGCGTCGCCCTGTCAGGATGCAACGCATTGAGTCGTCTATCTGGTGTCGGCGAAGCACCGACAATGTCGGATATTCAAAACCCGACACAGACGCAAACATACAAACCAGTCAGCATGCCGATGCCGGCGCCAATACTCGCGCGGCATAATCCGAATTCTCTGTGGCGGACTGGATCACGTGCGTTTTTCAAGGATCTCCGCGCAGCACAGGTTGGCGATATCGTCACTGTCGTCGTTGAAGTGGATGATCAGGCCGATCTGGAGAATGAAACCGAGCGGACCCGCGCCAGTACCGAAGATGCAGACGCCAGTGCCCTGCTTGGATATCAGGCCGCATTGAACCGGCTGCTTCCTCAAGCTGTCGACCCCGCCAATCTGCTCAACGTCAACAGCGCAACGTCAAATAATGGCAATGGCACAATCGCGCGTGATGAACAAATTACCTTGCAGGTCGCTGCGGTCATTACCCAGGTGCTGCCGAATGGAAACCTGGTTCTGCATGGCCGTCAGGAAATTCGGGTAAATTTCGAAGTCCGCGAGATCCAGCTCGCCGGTGTCATTCGACCGCAGGATATAACCAACTCGAATACAATCCCGCATGAACAGATTGCGGAATTACGCGTATCTTACGGCGGACGCGGCCAATTATCGGACTTCCAGCAACCCCGGTACGGCAATCAGCTGATAGATATCATCTTCCCCTTCTAGCACCTGCCCGGCGCTACCGTTTAGGCCAAGAACCGATACGCAGAAACTTCCGCGCCATGACACGCGAGGCGTCAGCTTAGCAACGAATATACCGCGAACGGTCTATCGCGTTACTCAATCGTCACGGTGGGTCCGTTCCATCCGTTCATGCATTTCCTGCGCTTCAATGGTCAGCGTCGCGATCGGTCGCGCCTCCAGTCGTCGCAGGGAAATCGGATTCTCGGTTTCTTCGCAATAACCGTACGAACCGTCCTCTATTCGTCGCAACGCGGAATCGATCTTGTTGATCAATTTGCGCTGCCGATCCCGCGTTCGAAGTTCGAGAGACCGGTCGGTTTCCAACGTCGCCCGATCCGCAAGATCAGGTTCCGCCAGGTTTTCTTCTTTCAAATTGGTACGGGTATCCCCGGTATCCTTCAAAAGTTGTCGACGCCACTGCATCAATTTTTGGCGAAAATACTCCTGTTGCAGGGGATTCATAAACTCTTCGTCTTCCGATGGCCGATAGTCTGGCGGAAGCGTTGGGTACATGTGTTTCGCTCCACGGGTATGTTCACAAAACCGGCGCGCACTATATATTCGCGCGCAATGGTCCTGCAAGCCCCGGAAACGAAAGTATATTTTTGGCAGTTTTAGACAGCCCGCAAAGCCTAGCGCGGCTCGTATTTTGCAATTTCGACACGGACCCGCAATTCAATGTCGTCAAGCAGGCTGGTCAGAGCCGGATCAGCAGCATGCTCCCGGCGTTCCTGAACCATCCGTGCCAGGTTCATGAGGCGCCCCTTGGGAATCCCACCCAAAAGCAAATCGGTCTGTATCTGCTCAAGCTGATCAAGCGCGTCATTGCCCCACTGCCGGGCCCGCGCATTCGCCCGCCCCGTCGTTGCATCCGGGACGCCCTGTATTGCCAGCAAAGCGTCGACGGTTTGCGTCGGTGTCGAAGAGGCAACCGAGGCAACGGAATCCGTTTGCGGTGAAAGGTGATCGGTAAACCCGCTCCCCTTTTCAACCTTTCCTGCTTTGCCTTTCGCGCCGCCCGCCGAAGGGCGAACCCTGCCTGAGGAATCAATTTTCATACACATAGCTTACTGTTTTTCAGCAGGCAACGGAACCTTATTTCAAATTACAACCACGACTGTGCGGGTTCCCTGTCACGTCATTCACGGAAATCTTTGCCGGGCTTACCGGCACCGCTTGCCGATAACGGCACCGTGTCAATTGGCAACATTCCAGATCCAACAATTAAACCCATTATTTCAACACCTTATTTTCGACGCCCGTTGGCACGGCTTTCGCTACAGCTATAGCGAAATCTCTCTTAATCCGAAGTTGAAGGCCGGAATGACAAACAGACGAGACATACTGCGCGCAGGGGTCACCATACAGGGCCAGCTGAGCCTTTTCGTGGCTGTCCTCGTGCTCCTGGTTCTGTTCGTACACGCTTCGGCCATGGGCCAATCGCGAATTAAGGACATCGTTTTCTTCGAAGGCGTCCGTTCCAACCAACTCGTCGGCTATGGTCTCGTCGTTGGATTGAATGGCACCGGCGATAGCCTGAGCAGCGCCATTTTCACCCGCGAGAGCCTGATCGGCATGCTCGAAAGGCTCGGCGTCAACGCACGTGATGACGCCCTGACGACGGCCAATGTTGCCGCTGTCATGGTCACAGCGTCACTCCCCCCGTTTTCGAATCAGGGTACGAATATTGACGTAACCGTATCGGCGCTCGGCGATGCCGATAACCTGCTCGGCGGGACCCTGCTGGTGACACCACTGGTCGGCGCCGACGGCGAAATTTATGCCGTCGCCCAAGGAACAATAGCGGTTGGCGGCTTCGCAGCAGGCGGCGCGGCTGAGACCGTCATCAAGGGCGTTCCAACCAGCGGGCGCATCGCCAATGGCGCAATCATTGAGCGCGAAATTCCCTTCCAGCTGGCGAACCGGAAGCAAATCAAGCTCTCGCTACGTAATCCGGACTTCACGACCGCCCGCAGAATATCTCGCGCTATCAATGCTTTCGTCGGCCTCCCTGCCGCCCGCGCAACCGACCCGGCAACCGTCGTGATGAAAACGCCTGAAAACTACAAGGGCGAAATAATCGAACTGATCACCGATATCGAACAACTGCGGGTCGAACCCGATCAGATTGCCAAGGTCGTTATCGACGAACAATCCGGCACCATCGTTATGGGTGAGAATGTTCGCATCAACCCTGTTGCAATCGCGCAAGGCGCACTGACCATCCGGGTAACGGAGACACCGCAGGTCTCCCAGCCCCTTCCCTTTGCCAACACCGGAACCACGGAAGTCGTGCCGCGTACGGAAATTACGATTGACGAAGGTGGCGACAAGAAACTGACGGTGCTCAATACCGGCGTCAGCCTGCAGGAACTGGTCAACGGGCTTAATTCTCTGGGAATCGGGCCCCGCGACATGATCACGATCCTGCAGGCGATCAAGGCTGCGGGCGCACTCAACGCTGACATACAGGTGCTTTGATGGACATTTCCGGAACAGTCGATCTGACCCAGCAAGCCGCTCGCTACGCGCAACCGCCGACGCTGAAAGGGACAAGCGACCCCAGCAAGGCGCGCGAAACAGCGGAATCCTTCGAAGCATTCTTCATCGGTCAATATATCGAGCAGATGTACACCGGCATCAAGACCGACGGCATGTTCGGCGGTGGCCAGGGCGAATCAGTCTTCCGCTCGATGATGCTGCAGGAATACGGAAAAATCATCACGCAAGCAGGCGGTATCGGAATTGCCGATTCCGTTCAAAAGGCAATTCTGGAGATGCAGGAAAAAGCTGATTCTGCAACGCAACAACCGGAGCAAACGAAATGAACCCGAATGCGCGCGCCCATGAACTTATTGGCGTATCAGAATCGCTGATTCACATCATGTCCGAGGAAATCGAGCTTTTGAAAAATGGCAAGGCTTCGGACATCGCCCCCTTGCAGGAGCAAAAGGCTTCGCTGACCGGTATCTACGAAACGCATATACGCCAGGCAGCGGAAGAACCCGGCGCACTGGCGGGTATTGAGCCGGATGTCCGTTCCGATCTGGAGCAGGTGATGACGCGTTTTCAGACGAAGGCAAAAGAAAACGCCTTCGCCGTCAGAGCCGCGCTCGACATGAATGCAAAGCTCGTACAGGTCATTGCGAATGCTGTGACGAAGAGCGCCAGCCCTGCGACCGGTTATACAAATACCGGCGCATCGCCCGGGGGATACACCAGAGGCGCACCGCCACCGCGCCCGGCATCTCTTAACCGAAGCCTTTAGACACCAGAGCAACGGATAGGTAACCCTATCAATGTCGATATCCCTCGCCCTTCAAACCGCCCTTTCCGGCATTCAGGCCAGCCAACTGGCCCTGCAGGTTAATGCCAACAATATCGCCAACGTAAACACCGACGGATTCACCCGGAAACAGGTCGAACTTTCGCCTCGGCGGTTGGTTGATCTGGGCGCTGGCGTCGATGTCATAGATGTCACGCGCAACGTTAACCAGTTCCTGGTCGAACAGGTTCGAGACCAGAGTGGCAAATTGGCGGCTATCAACGCGCGTGAACAGTTCCTGTCACAGATACAGGGCTTCCTGGGCACCCCGGACAACAATGATACCTTTGCTGCCGGATTGACGACGCTGAACAATAATTTCGAAACGCTGGCATTGTCGCCGGAATCCGATGCGGCGCGATTCACTGCGGTCAATGACGCCCGCAAGACAATGGTGCAGATCAGCCAACTTACCACGGCCATACAGTCACTTCGGGCTGAAGCTGACCAGTCGATTTCGACCGGCATCGATACAATCAACCAGCAGCTTACCTTTGTGGAAAACCTCAATTCCAAAATAGCCCAGGCTGTCGCATCGAACGAACCTGACGGCGAACTGCGCGACCAGCGGGACGTCGCCATCGCCCAGATTTCACAACTTATCGATATTCGGACGTTCGAAGCGGGCAGTGGCAAGGTGAGTATATTCACCGGTGGTGGCCGGACGTTGTTGAGCGAAGGATCATTGTTCAGTCTGTCGCATAACTCTGCTTCCCAGACCGACGCCAGCACCGCGTTTGTGCAGCCGGGAGACGCGAATTACCCCGGAAGCATCGACGGTATTTACGTCGGTACGGCGGATCGCGTGACCGGGGCAAACGACATCACTACCCAGATCTCAGAAGGCGAGATTGCAGGCCTGATCGACGTGCGGGATACCATTCTGCCAAACCTGCAAAGCGAGATGGATCGCCTTTCTTCGGTTCTGACGTCACAAATCAATGCCTTGCACAATCAGGGAACGGCATTCCCACCGCCGGCAACATTGACAGGAACACATAGTCTTGCCGCGACAGATGCCTTTGCCGGGACCGGGTCAGTACGCATTGCAGTACTGGATCAGACGACGGGGGCAGTTGTCGAATTCACCGACATAAACCTGGCCGGACTGGGCGCCACCGCAACAGTCGCCGATGTGGTTACAGCGATAAATGCCGGGCTTACCGGGACACCCGCATCTGTGAATGCGGACGGTAAACTGGAGATCCAGGCGCAGGCAGCAAACCAGGGCATATCCATTGGCGAAAACACCAGCGCCGTAACCGTCGCCGGCGGCTTAACCCGCGGCTTTTCCCACTTCTTCGGATTAAACGACTTTCTGACGACCGGTACCAACGCCAGTGACTACGATTCATATTCAACCGGTCGGCTGGCCAGCAGCACCACTGCTGTCGGATTAGCAGGCACACTAACCTTCCGGTTTGACGGAACGGCCGGCGCCGGGGTGACTTACGCCACCGGTGATTCACTGGAAGCTATTGCGGCTTCGATCAACGGAACCGCCGCATTGACCGAGCAGGGAATTTCCGCGTCGGTAACGGACGATTCCGGTGGTCGCCGCCTCACGATTACAGATGCGCAAAGCGACAATTTTATCATTTCGGATTCCGGAACGCTGCTGACGACACTGAACACAATTCCAAACGACACGGGTATCGCCAATGTCATCGCGGTGAATAGTGCCATCACCGACAATACCAACCTGCTGTCTCGCGGGCAGCTCGACCTGACCGCCGCTGTCGGCGACGTCGGTACGTCGATTGGTGACGGCGCAATTGCCAATTCCATCGCTGGCATTTTCGGCACCAATCTGAATTTCGCGGGAACCGGCGGCATCAATTCCGGATCAACGACGATTATCAGTTTTGCCGCCCAGATCGTCGACCTCCAATCCTCACTCACCTCGGATGCCCGTACTGACAAGCAATTCAATGAGGTCTTCCTGGAAACACTGGTCTTCCGGCAGACGAATGATGCCGGCGTCAACGTCGACGAAGAACTTGCAGAACTGGTTATCCTTGAAAATGCATTCAGCGCATCGGCACGGGTGCTCACAGTCGCTTCGGAAATGCTTGACGCCTTGATTAATTCGGTCCGATAGGAGCAGCGCATTGTCCAGAATAGCCACAATCGCCCAAAGCCGCTTCTCGGTATTTACCGCCCTGAATACGCAGGAACGCCTGTTCGAAGCACAGACCCAGGTGGGAACCGGTTTGAAGGCGCAGGATTTTGCTGGCCTCGGCCAGGAAGCCGGCCGCCTTGTCAGCGTACGGAACGAATTTTCCAGGGTGGAACAATTCCGTTCCAATATCGAAACCACCGAACGCCGCCTCGAATTGATGAGCTTCTCGCTCGAACGAGTCGAGCGAATTTCGCATGAATTCCGCACGACTTTGCTGAATGCCAAAAACGGTGAAACCGCCAATGTCATCGGCCTGCCGGCACTGGCACAGGGACTGCTTGATCAGATCTCGGACCTGCTCAACGTGAAAGACGAAAGCCGTTTCCTGTTTGCCGGCGGTAATATCCAGAACAAACCTGTCGACCTCAATAACGGCACATATACACCACCGACGGTGCCCCCCTTCCCGGCAGTAGCGGATACCGACTGGTATGGCGGCGACAACGTCACGCAACAATCCAGGATCGATGAAGACTTCGTTATCAACTACGGCGTCAAGGCGAATGAACCGGCGATTGAGCGTGTTATTCGCGCCTTCGACGCTATATCGGAAATCACGTTTACATCCCCGCCCAGTGCCGCGGAAGTCACTGCCGTCGACGACGCCATTGCTTTATTGACCGTTGCCATCGAGGCACCACCGGTGGGCGAAAAGACATTGAATGAGCTATTCTCGGAAGTGGAGCTCAACCGGGTCCTGCTGCGGGACGTCAATATCAAGCATGAAAATTTTGCAGCATTTGCTGAACAGACAATTATCGACATCGAGCAAGTGGATCCCGCTGAAGCGATTACCCGCCTTAATATTGAACAGGTATCCCTGGAGGCATCCTTCGCCACGATCGCCAGAATTCAAAGTCTGTCGCTGCTTAACTTTCTTCGGTAACTAGTATCCTACAGCCTTCTCTTCCGGACTAATTCAATTGACAGGGGGCCAGCCAGATATTCGAATCGACACCATTCGGGATTCGGATGTTTCTTACTGAAAGGGCCTTACGCGGTGACCACGGACTCCGACCGAAAGGACGGCGAACCCTTTGTCGGCACTCCCGGCGAATTGCTGCAAAAGGCCGTGTGGCACTACAACGAGCGTCAATACCCAACTGCAGCGGTGATATGCCAGGGTATTATCGCCAGCTTTCCGGAAAATGCCGAAGCGTTCCATATCCTGGGCCATATTGCGACACGGACACAGGAATTTACCGCGGCAATAAGTTACTTCATGCGCGCGGTAAGCCTGGACCAGATGAACCCTACATTCAGCCGCAGCTTTGCTGAATGTCTGGAAAACGCCGGCCGCACCGATCAGGCCATTCTTGCATGGAGTCAGTATGTCGTCCTGAAGCCCGACGAAATTGAAACCCTACGTCATCTCGCGAACCTGCAACTGGGCGCCGGGCAACCTCTGGACGCAGTGAAAACCTTGCAGGGCGCGCTGAATCAATCCGCCGAAGACCCCGCGATACAATACCAGATTGGATTAGCGTTCCATCACGCGGGCGAACCCGTTGCCGCCGTGGAGCAGTTCAAGTCCGCTCTTCTTGGCACCGAACCCGGCAAATACTGGCCGGAATGCGAAAGCGCGCTGTCTGCGGCGATGCGCGGATGCGGTCGCATTGATGAGGCAATCGCATATGCCCGCCTGGCGGTCTCACATACGCCGGAACTGGCATCGGCACACAATAACCTTGGACTTGCGCTGCTGGACGCCGGCGAAATTTCAGCCGCAAAAGACGCACTCGATATCGCGATGCGCCTGCGGCCGGACGATCCGGAAATTATTAATAACCTCGGCGTAATTCTCACCCGGTCAGGCCAGCATGACCAGGCGGAAATGCAATTCCGCAACGTTCTTCGGCTTCGTCCGAACTGGGCTCACGGGCATCTTAATCTCGCCAATTCTCTGCGCGAAGAAGAACGGCTGGACGAAGCTATCGAGCAGTACCGTGCAGCGCTGGCATCCGCGCCGGATGATTACCGGATTCTTGGCAGTCTTGCCCTCGCCCAGCTTAATATGAACCGGCCGGATGAGGCGATCATAGCGTATGAACGCGCTTTGGGATTAGCGCCTGAAAACGCGGAACTGCGAAAAGGCCTTGGCATCGCCCAGTTGCTTTCCGCAGATTTCAAGAATGGCTGGTGCAATTACGAATCACGACTGAAATGCACCGACGTAACACAACGACAGTTTAATAGCGCTCCATGGGACGGCGCACCGCTTGAGAACGGCAAATTACTGGTGCATGCGGAACAGGGTTTCGGGGACACCCTGCAGTTTAGCCGCTATGTGCCAATGCTGTCGGGATACGCTGACACAATCGTATTTGAATGCCAGCGGCCGCTGGCAGATCTGATGAACAGCCTTGATACGAATGCAACAATTGTTGCACGTGGCGATCCGCTACCTGCTTCCGACGCCCATGTCGCACTAATGAGCTTACCCGGCCTATCAGGAACGGTACGGGATAACATTCCAAACCAAGTCCCCTATCTATCGGCACGTTCAGATCAGGTGGCGGAATGGTCCGGGCGCATGGTTGAAGAATCGCGGCCTCGAATTGGCATCGTATGGGCGGGCAATCCATCCCGACAGGATGACCGGATGCGCTCCTGCCCGTTATCCGCCCTGACGCCGATCATGGAACGGGAAGACATTTTCCTGGCCAGCCTGCAGATGGACGCATCGGATGCGGATCGTGCGCTTCTGCGACGCTACAACATTCGGGATTTTTCAAAGGATATAAAGAATTTCACCGATACGGCGGCGGCTATCACGGCGCTGGATCATATCATCACGGTCGATACAGCCACCGCCCATCTGGCGGGAGCGCTCGGGAAGCCGGTTTCGGTTTTACTGGGTTACGCGGCAGACTGGCGTTATATGCTCGATAGAACGGACAGTCCCTGGTACCCGACCATGCGCCTATTCAGGCAAAGCCGCCGCGGAGACTGGGACACGTTGGTACAGCGCGTCGAACGGCAGATTACCGCGTCAAAGCCCTGACGGCGCCAGCCGGAAAGTTATTTACGCGACGATATTTTCAGAAGACGTCGTCGTGACTTCAGTCGGGGCAATGGCCGCCTGCCCTGCTTCCGGGCTTGCCATCAGACCACTCGCGATATTGCGGTTGATATCAACCAACACACCAAGCTTGCGCGTGTCCGGTTCCGCGAGAGCACCCACCGTGTGCTTATCAATAAAAATGCTCAGGCTCATGATGTTGGCCTTGATTTCAGAAGGCAACGGGTTCTCGTTAGAGGCAATATCTGACTGAATGATTGTCCATAGACGCCAGTTCAATCGTAACGACGCACGGTATTCGTCGTGCTTTTCACCATCCACAGGCACCTCTGAAAGACGGCGAGCCGCTTCCATAAGAGCACGGGCTTCCGTTTGGCGAGGATTCGCGCCGAGTTTCTGGGATGTCTGATATGCCCTATTGCTGCTATTCTGTGACATTATTCAGTACCTCGCCTTCATATTTCATAAGCTTACGACACTTTTTCAACGCGCCGTAAAGATCGCCCCGAATAACCCCTTCGCCGATCTCCAAAACTATGGGTGTAGCGCTTGGTACGGCTTTTACGAACTCTCGCGTAAAAACATTAAATTTCTCTTGATAGAAATTTGTATTGGTCGGGAACATGTACATCATCTGTACGGCAAAATAGACCCGCTTTGCAGGGGAATCAGCCTCGTCTTCGGTCATGATATCCCGTTCGCGCAGAACGCTTGCCTTGTTCTCCAGAACAAATTCCGTCTTCTGCCCGCCGTTTACAATAACGGCTTGATTAATAACTATCTTTTCCCCTGGCCGGAGCGCCAATTTCAACGGCATGATGGTAAACTCGCCTTTTCCCGGTTCGTTATCCCATTGCAGTATATTCTACTGCAATTTTTTACCTCTTCAATGTCTGCATGGCGCAATTGCATAGCGGCGCAATGACAGATTATCTCACTAAATTTACTTGCACACCGCATGCCAAGCATGCCGATTTCAGATAAAAAAAGGGCGGCAGAAAATCTGCCGCCCTTCTCTTAAGGAATTTGCCGAACTAGCCGAACAGGGCCAGGATCGACCGCTCACTCTGACTGGCCAGAGACAGCGAGTTAATGCCGAGCTGCTGCCTGGTCTGCAAGGCAAGCAAGTTCGCACTTTCAAAGTTGAGATCAGCCTGCGTCAGCTTGCCGGCGCCACCTTCCAGCGTATTCGCCAGATCACCGGTAAATGTCAGACGCGTCTGCAGCACGGACGCATTCGAACCCAGCGTCGATGCCGATGTACGCAGTGACGTCAGTGCCGTATTCACCGCCGTGATGGTAGCGTCAATATCGGTATTGCTGGCAAAATCATTGCCCGCAGCAGCAATATTCAAACCCGCTGCCGCCGTCGTGCTGTCGACACCGGCAATGGTCAGTGAACTGGAACCATCTTCGTTGAAGTTGACGACCAGGTTATCCGGCGTGCCCTTAAGCAGATTCGTACCGGCAAAACTGGTATCATTTGTAATCGTATCGACCTGATCCAATAGCGCGTTGAACTGTGCGCTCAGTGACGAACGTTCGCTTGTGTCACTGGTCGCCTTCGCCGTAATGGCCAGACCCTTTGCCTGTTCGACCAGATCGGTGATCGCCTCGATACCGTTAATTGCCGCTTCGAGCGAACTAACGCTTTGGTCGATATCGGCTTTCAGGGAGCTAAGGTCATCTGCGCGGTTATTCAAACTTGCAGAAGCAAAGAAGGCAGAGGCATCGTCAAGCGCGGAATTGACACGCAAACCTGTGGAAAGTTTGCCCTGCGTCGTATCAATCAGGTTTTGGGTCCGCTGCAGTGTCAGAAGATTCGAGCGCACTGCGCCGGATAGGGTAATATCAGCCATACTTATTTTCCTCTTCTAGGACGTTCTTGATTGCATTCTACAATCAGTTCTATGGCTACAATGCCGAACACATCTTTGATGCAATTCACGAATGTCATTCTGACATTCTCCGCCCGGAACCCCGGACGGCCACTGTAACCACTTAAAAAGCACGCAATATTTGTGCCACGCGTCGCATTTGCCCATAAGCCGTACAAACGCAAGCGTAGTGATAATCGCCAGATCTTAAAAAAGGTTTAATCGGGAAAGAAGTACCCAAAGCGCCCGGCAATAATTGCCGGGGCTAGAGGGCAAATTTTTCCGCAGCCATTCCCGAAGGCAAACGCCTAAGCGTTTATGCCCCTATCCAAAGAGATTCAGGATGGCCCGTTCGCTCTGTGCTGCCAGGGAGAGTGAGTTCAAACCAAGCTGCTGCCGGGTCTGAAGCGATAGAAGGTTTGCACTCTCTTCATTGAGGTCAGCCAGTGTCAGCTTGCCGGCCCCTTCCTCAAGTGTATTGACCAGATCTTCAGTGAAATCCAACCGCGTCTGCAACACTGTATTGTTGGAACCCAGAACTGCAGCAGACGTCCGCAACGTCGTCAACGCAGCGCGCGTCGCAGTAAGGGCGACGTCGATATCCGTGTCGCTGGCAAAATCATTGCCCGACGCCGCGACATTCAGCCCGGTTGCCGCTGTCGTTGAATCAATACCGGAAACCGTCAGCTGACTGGTCGAGTCTTCATTGAAATCGACAACCAGGTTGTCCGGGGTCCCCTGAAGCAGGTTCTGTCCATTGTAACTGGCGTCGTTCGACAGATCATCGATTTGTACGAGCAAGGCATTAAACTGTGCCGCGAGAGACGACCGCTCGGTCGTATCACCAGTGGCCTTGGCGGTAATCGCAATACCCTGCGCCTGCTCAATCAACTGGGTGATCGCTTCGATACCGTTAATAGCGGACTGAATTGTACTGATCGACTGATCGATATTATCTTTCAGCCTGTTCAGATCGTCAGCCCGAAACGTCAGCGCTCGCGCGGCGAAGAACGCCGCAGCGTCATCAAGAGCTGACGCAACTTTCAACCCCGATGACAGACGTGATTGAGTCCTGTCCGCAAGGTCATTCGTTCGATTCAATGTCAGCAGATTGCTTCGGATCGCCGCCGAAAGCTGAATTTTGTCTGCCATCGTCTTTCTCCTATTCCGTATTCGCGGCTTCTCGCGAACAATGCTTCCGTTCAAACGGCGCCCCGAGATCGAAACACGCCGCAGGCATTCCTCGGATAAGAGTTGGCAATGGTTGTGCCAGAGCGAATATTACCTATAACTTATTGTTATAATGAATTTTTTTTATTCTCTCCTTTGCGTGAATTCTGCCACGTGATGCGAATTGCCGGGTAAGTCTTTCCTGATTCGGCAGTTCTTACCGGTTCAGATAGAAATACCGGGATAGGGATAACCGCCATATCGGTTGCCTGAAAAAGCAAATCACTGCATCTTTCAGTTTCCCCACAATGAGCAACCGCCACACTGGATTGATCGGCTTGCGACCATGATTAAAGGTCAGAACGAACAGGACTTGCAGGCCGCCATTCGGGAGAACGGCTGGACAGTGGCGCGCAGCGTACTGGACCGAGCGTTTACAGCGCGGCTCGCCGATGCGTTGGCGTCGGTCTATGTCAAACGCCGCCGCGTCCAGCAACAAAACGGAATCGCCGACGGTATGGCCGGGACCTGCCACCACCTGCTGGGAGAAGGAACCGCATTGGATGAGCTGCTGGAGCACCTGCCCCTGGACGGATTTCCGGGATGGTTTTTCGGTAGCCCTTATATACTGAACTCGTTCGGCGGATTTACGAATATCGCTGAAAACGCTGACGGCTATATTGGCAATATCCACCGTGACGTCCGGACCTTTGCCCCGGAATTTCGAATGATGATGAATTTACTGGTCATGCTGGATGACTTTACCATCGAGAACGGGGCAACGCGTTTGCTCTCCGGATCACATCGTATGGCGGAAAAGCCGGATGAAGCGGAATTCAGTGCGCATGCTGTACCCGCAACCGGCCAAGCCGGCGATGTCATCGTCTTTGATTCCCGGATATGGCATCGCGCCGGAACGAACAAGTCCGGTATGGCGCGGCGTGCACTGACACTCACCTTCACCCCGCCATATTTCAAGCAGCAACTCGACTACCCCAGGTTTTTGGGCGAAGACTATGCAGCGGGCGTTTCTGCGAAGGTTCGGCAAATTCTTGGGTATGATGCACGCCAGCCAGCGACAATCGATGAATTTTACCAGCCGCCCGAAAAGCGTGCGTACAAGTCAGACCAGGGATAAGAGCGCGCATGAGCGAACAAGGTGACGATCCGCTGAACCGTGAATTCGATGCGCTGAACGCATTGTCCGGCGATTATGATGACGGCCTTTTCGATACCGCCATGCGTCATTTTATGATGCGATCGCTCACACCATTCCTTCGGCCTGGCAAGGCATTGGAAATGGGGTGTTTCAATGGCGCGTTTTCCGTTGAACTGGCTGACGTATTTGCCGACCTGACCGTGATCGACGCCGTAGATGGTTTTCTTGAGAACGTCCGACGGCGGCTCGGGTCCCGCGCCCGGACGTTCTGCACAATGTTCGAGACCTATCAAACGGATGACCGGTACGATTCCATATTCATCGTCCACGTGCTCGAACATTTACTGGATCCTGTCGCCGTCCTGGAAAAAGCAAAGTCCCTATTGGCCCCCGGCGGCAGGATTTTCCTCATCGTTCCAAATGGCGCAGCAGCGTCCCGCCGGATTGCCGTCAAGATGGGCGTGCTTCCAACGCTGGGAACGCTTTCGGAAGCCGATATAAAACATGGTCACCGAAGGATCTATTTTTTCGATACGCTGATCAATGAGGCCCGGCAGGCAGACCTTCAGATTGTTGATACCGGTGGCATTTTCTTCAAGCCACTCGCCAATTTCCAATTTGATTCACTCATGGGTGGACCGTTAATCGGCGACGAATTCATGGAAGGCTGCTACGCGCTGGGTAAGGAGGAGCCGTCCTTCTGTGCCAGTATATACGCCGTTTGCGAAGCCTAGCTGAGCTGACCACTTTCTTTCAAGGCACGATACTGATCGCGGGTGATGCCGAGAATGACATTGTCCCAGTACTGATCGCGACGGAAAAACGCGCGAACCTTGCGTCCTTCTTCCGTCCAGCCACATGCATCGGTGTAAAGCCCAAGCGATGCAACATTATGAGCTATGATCGTGGTGTCCAGTCGCTCCAGGCCCAATTCCTCGAATGCATAACGCATGAGTGTCTGCAAAGCGTCCCGGCCATACCCCCGCCGGCGCATTGTGGTATCGCCGATAACCGAGCCGGTGAATGCGTTCCGGTCCTTCCAGTTGATCGAAACCAGATTCGTCATACCGATTGGACCATGGTCTTCGGTGTCGATGACAAACCGTTGGTCGCAACTATCGTTGCGAAAACCTTCGAACCAACGGGTCAGGTCCTCCGCCGAAAGCGGGAAATGCCAGCTTCCAAGATTGAACTGAATATCCTGATCGTTCCCCCAGGACTGCAAAAGGGAAAGATCCGATCGCTCAATAGCCCGCAACGTTACCTTCTGACCCAGAATATTCATACGTCCGTTCCTTCCCCTGACACAGGAAGACCTCTGTAGGCAGGGAAATAGGTATTTCCCGCAGTCCCTGTTGTCGCACACAATGTCTCGTATTGCTCCGGATTCAGTATCTTGCCGCACAGATAAGCCATGCCGGTCCGGTTGGCGAACCCCCGCTTAAAACGACTCAATCCGTTGTCCGGGTCATCCTGCAACCCCGCTCCCCCGCCGAAATCAATTGTTTCCACATCGCCAAAACACCGAATTGCCGCATCATAAAGGGCGTAGGAAGCGCCACTCGAAAGCCCGACCTCGTCCGTTGCCGCCAAATGACTGTGCACCCTGTTATTGCCGACGATCCAAAGATGGGCGCCGACCAATTCATCCGCCACAAATGCACCGAAGCTGACAAGCCCGGGTAGTTCTGCGAGGCGCCTGAAGGAGTCACCCGAAAACGCGGCCATACCGATAATTTTTCGACGTGATACCAGACAATCATACAGGCGGCACCAATCAGTCAGATACTCTGTCAGATCGATGCGTCGCACCTGGGCCGTTGCCCGGGCCAGTTCGTTGCGGTGATGTTTCGAGTAAGCCGCCTCCGCCATACCGCCCTCGCGGATATAATGGGTCTTGAACGGGCGTACAAAATCAAACGCCGATTCCAGTTGCGCCAGTTCCGGCCGGATATAGGGGTCTGTCACCAAAACCAGCGACAACATTCCGGCCTCCCGCAACGCATCAAGCCCCGCAAGTACATCCACATCGTCCTCGATAATGGTGACGGGATAACAGCCTGTCGCATCAAACCCTGCCGAACCGGCAATCGGGCGCCGCAACACCGACGAGCGCCAGACGGGAACGTCAATCGCCTCCAATCCAGGGCGCGCGAGAACCTGAGCATATGCCTGCGTCGCATAGGGATGAACCATTACAGCGAAGCCCGAAATACGGCGGCGACGCGATGCATGTCCGTAATCCCGTATCGCTGATCGCAGGGCAGTGTCATTGTCGCCGCACCCAGTGCGTGTTCACGCCGGAATACCTTTGGGTCGGATGGCAGCGTATAGAAATGCCGGGCAGGAAAGACACCCGATGCGCACATTTTCCGCCAGACATCATCACAACCTGGAATCTTCACGGGAAGCCCCAATGGCGCGAAGTCAACGGCGCCGTCGGCCCATAAAGCGACATCCCCCAGCAATCTTGCCAGAACAGCAAAATTTTCGCGCCGATGCGTCGCAACTGCCAGCGGATCAATCATTGCCAACGTTTCGCGCGACAAGCGCGACATGCCCTGCATCGAGACGTCCATACGCCGCTCGGTTTCCTGATACAGTTCGAAACGCCAGGTGCGGTCCTCCTGAGCGTCATTCCGCGCCGCAACGGCCGCCGTAACGTCAGCGCCCCTGTATGCCGGTTTTTCAAGCGGTCCATTCATCTGCACCAAGATTCCGCCATCCGGGACGCCAAACAGCTTGCGGGGGCTGTAAAGTACCCATGAAGCCCAGGGGGCAGGTGCTGGCGCCAACGCCTGGGCACGATCCTCCACCCATTGCACATCATTGCGTGTCGAAACAAAGTCCCGGAACGCCTGTGAAGGCTGTCGACCGAAATAATCGACCCCCAACACACATTCACCGGCGCATATATTTGAATCCAGAAATTCGACATCGGGTGACAAGTCATCATCGAGCGGAAAATATGAAATCGTGCAATTTTGCCCGACAACCGTGGCCAATTCGGGACATATCAAAGCCGGGAGCCATAAGCGCCTAATACCCTTTTCCTTAAGCAGATATGCAAGGGCACTACGGGCATTGGCAAATTGCCAGCTATTTTCTGGCCCGGCCTGCCAGAATTCCAGCACATTGTTCACCGGAGCGATAGCTTGGTGACCCAGTGATTCCAGAGGAAAAAACCCGCCGATCGCCATCACAATGCTGCCTTTTGTTCACATTCGGCACCGACCGAGATCAGGAATGCAGCAAAGGCTTCGACCGCGCGCGTATCCTCGAACAGCACATCAGCACGACTAAGAATGCGATCCGACATCTTTTGCCGCCATCGCGGTTCACGCCCCAGTCTTAGTGCAAGGGAAACATATTCCGACCAATCACCCGCAATCAGATCGGGGATTTCCATACGATTATATAGTGCGAGGGTCGACCGCCCCCGCGCGAACCGTCCTGGAAGGGTCACAATCGGCACCCCCAGGGCGAAGCACTGGTAGGACGTATTTCCACCCCCGAACGGCCAAGTGTCGAGCACGACGTCCGCCAGGGAAAGGATGTTGAGGAAATCATTGAAAGACTGCCTCTTAATCACTTGAACTTTCTTAATATTTCCCCCCATCACCTTGCGCCACCGTTGTAATAGCAATCGTGACCATTCAGGTTCCGGCCCTTCGAAAATTGCCAGTATGGCATCGTCGTCTTTTTCAAGAATTTCGGCGAAGGCCGCATCCATTTCGGGATGAAACTTGAACAGGCTTTGGGGACACAGATAGAGCGTGCTGGATTCAGGAAGATCAAATGCAGTTCGCGATCGCAAAACCGGCGGCGCCGCCGGGCGCCTGTAATAAACGAGTGAATCCTCCAAAGCGGCCAGCTTTTCGCTGTAATGATTGGCTGCATCAGCGGGCTCCAGCGGTGCGCTGCTGATGAAATAGTCAATATTGGGAATACCCGTCGTATCAGGGTGGCCATTCGTCACGCATTGAACGGGCGCCAAACGTGAAAATGCCAGGAAATACGTTAACGGGTCCATTCCGATATCGGTGTAGATCAGGATATCCAGTCGCGCTTCTGCCAGCGCCGCACGCGCTAGGGCTAGATTTGACGGCAAGATTGCCGTGTCATCGACATCGGCAACGATAGATCGCCATAAGTCGTCATCGGCATTGCCGAATGTAAAAGCAGATACCGAAATTTTCTCTTTCGGCATCAAACGCATAATGCCCTGATAGCACCAACCGACAGCGTGATCTCTAAAGTGTTTCGAGATGAATCCGACTCGCAAGCGACCGTCGGCGGGCTTTCCGGGGCTGCTACAATGGGGAGCGACAAAGTTCAGGGACGGACACGCCCGCAAGTACAATTGCGCGATTTTGCTGTTGAGACTGCGATTATCCTTGTCGTGATACGACAGGTGGAACTGGGTAACGCCAACGGACTTATCCGGGCTAGCGACACGAACCTCACCTTCACTTAAAATATCAATATTACTATTTATTAAATTGTATTTATTATTTAATTCTTCTCCCGATACAGCGATAACAGGCGATAATGTCGCAAGTTTCAGCCGCAATGCGTCATCCGGTGCAATCAATAGCGCTGCGCGATATGCGGCAGCCGCAGCGTCGGTTCGGCCCATCCGCCGCAGCACGGTCCCCAGGTTATCCAAAGCGGTTTTGGATTTTGGATCCCTTTCCAATAGGCGCTCGAAAATATGATGGGCCTCGGCGCTTTGTCCGGTTTGGATATACGCAACCCCCAGATTGTTCAGCGCATCCTGATGACCCTCATCGATCGTTAGTGCCTGCCGGTAATGTTCTATAGCGGCCGATGTCTCCCCCATCTCCATCTGCACCGCGCCCAGGCTGGAAAGTGCGGATGGATCCCCTGGCTGTTGCGCCACAAGCCTTTGATAAATTGCCAGTGCTTCGGGTAGATCGCCCACCTCACGGCACGCTATGCCCAGGTTATTCAACGCTCCCTTGTGCGATGCATTGACCGCCAGCACTTCCCGATATTCCTTAATCGCAGCAGGAAATTGTCCAAGCGCCAACAATGCATTGCCCAGATTACAGCGGACATCGACCTGGTGCGGGTTCCCTACCAGCGCCCCCTGAAACGCTTCCAGCGCTTCGTCCAGCTTTCCCAACGCCCGGGCAGCCACACCTAAATTGTTCAAAAACCCTGCGTTTCCAGGCAATGACGCCACAGCATCCCGAAAGAATGCATAGGCATTTTCAGTGCGCCCCCGCCCTGTCGCAATAACGCCCAGCATGTGCAACGCATCTGCATGCCCGGGATCATCGGCGACGATCACTTGATACAACTTCTCTGCATCAGCGATTTGTCCCGCTTTGTGCGCCTGGACCGCTTTCACATATAGAGTTTGATTTTCCGACACGATTATCCGATTCCGATAACTTAACAGTCAGGTTAATGCAATTCACTCACCGGGTTCGAATGTTAACCTCAAAAGCATTGAAAACCCGCGCCACAGGTCCAGCAAGCCACATCGCCATTAACCATACGGGCGGCAAATTCTGCCGCATTTACGTTAATACTTTAGGAAGTATTTGCCGTCCCGTCGGGGCACAAGGAAAAATCTGCCGAGACGATTTCGCGCCATTGCAAGACCGGCAGCGAATGATTTCACGAATTCGGTATTTTTTGATGAGGAACCCGCATTATTTCCCGCGCTCGGAATGCACTTTAACGCATTCTTAATTCTTGAATGATCTTAATGACCTATTTAGAGAAACAGAGGAAACGAGGAATCACATCGGAGTGTTTGAACGGGTCTATCCCGGATCAGTTTATGGTCCGTCTGACTACGTCGTTCAGATTCTTCCTTATGTGGCACACCAATTGCACTTGGCATACAGAGAGTCATCTAATAACTGCTACTATCGGCTATTAGGGTTAAATGATCGTAAACAAACCCAAACGTCGAAGCACGGACATTTAGCCTCTTAAAAAGAGGTCGGCGGACACGAGAACGGCAGGCAGATTACTGCCGTTCCGGAGACGCCAAAAAATGGACTTGCGACCCGTTGTATGATTGACAGAATGCCAATTGCGGGAGGGCTAAATGGAATTCGGTTCACTAGGTCTCGGGACTCAATCTCAGACCACTGTCGTGCAAAGTTCTGCGGCGTCCGCGCCGCAAAGCGCGACTCTATCTACAAACCCTGAATATGTCGTGACGTCGAGCGCCCAAACAGGACGCCCGGAGAATGAGTTGCGTCGTGAAAACGGGGGACGTAGAGCGGAACGCGATGCTTCGACTGAAAGCGCCAATCAGGCGCCCGACGAATTCAAACCGACAAGCCGACGCACGACGCTGAATTTCGACAGCGAGCAAAACCGTGTCTTTCTGGAGGTAATCGATACAGTAACCGAGAAGGTTATTGAACGTATTCCCTCGGAAACACTGGTGGCGCTTATAAAGGAAACCGTAAATCCGTTGCCGGACCCTGGTGGCCAGGACACCAGCAATATTGAACGGGCCGATACCTCTATCTGAATTTCGCGATACGGACCGATTGTCCCTGTGCACTATGCAATATAGGCGTGGTGCGGCAAATTATGCCGCTACGCGGTGGCAATATTTTACCGGAACAGGGCCAGAAACGCCTCGCTTCCGGTGAGGTGTCATTATTTTTATACAATAATTTCAATTAACTAGAGCCACACCATAGACTTGGCCCGTTGCTTGCTCTGCGTATGACCAACGCAGTAGTAAGGAACGATTATGCAGGTATCCACAGTAGATACGGTCACGGGTGCTGGCAGCGGCAAAGAAGCCGCCAAGCCAACGCAAGCCGCATCCGATGCCTTTGCGGTCCTGTTGCAGAACGCCTTGACGCAAAACTCCAGCAATACAAACCTCCGCACTTCAAACACCAGTGAACTCGCAGGAATGTTCGCGGCGCCCTCGGAGACACCCGAGGAAAGCCAGGTCGCGTCTGGAACAGAATATGAAGACGAAACGTCCGATACTGAAGACGCTTCAAATGACGAACCCTTTGCTGAACAAGGAAATGGCACAACGCCGAACGACCGCGCCGGAAATGATGTCGCGGCTGCAAATGTGCAAGATGGCTCTCTCTCGACGCTGACCGGCGCAACCGAAGCGCAAATTTCGCAGAGTCGCGCCAGAGGCGGCAACACAGCAACACAACAGCAGACATCCCCGGATTCGCAACCTGCTGGTGGCTCGATTAACCAAACCTCAAAAACCTCGAGTGCAGCGCAATCGCCTTCTGATTCCCGGCCCGGCAATACATCAGCCAGCAACAATACCGGACAGGCGTCGGCACAGGTTACAGAAACGGCTCAACAGGTTGTGTCTCGTCCAGCCAGCACGCTAACCGCTTCTGCGGCAGTGGCGGCGCAATCCGGAGCCAACACCAAATCAACTGAAGCTGCGGTAGCGGTACAAACCGGCGCCAACACCAAACCGGCAGAGACAGCCGCGACGGCGACGACATCACAGACAGCCCAGGGTGCCAAGGCTTCGGGCGACCCCGTCGACAAACCGGCAACATCCAACAATGCGGCCGGTCAGGACTTGCTAAAAGACTCTGGCACCTCAACAGCACGCAATACGGAATCGAGTGGCAACCTGCTTCTGAATAATTCGTCAGCCAGCAAAACAGCCAGCCAGTACAGTATCCAGCCAGGCCGCGCCGCGGCATCAACTGGCGCGACACCAACCGCCGACGCCGCCAATGCCAGCGCTGCCGCCAACACGAATAATGTTCCGCAGGCACCAGCTGCGGCAGCGCAAAATGTTGGACAATCGACCCTTTCATCCGAAGCAGCCCGTCAAGCCGCCACGTCGGCACGGGCAGCATCTGCAGCCCCTGTGTCGGATACCGCATCGCCCCAGGCCGGGACAGGCGCGACCGGAACGCCATCAACTGCCGCGACGACTGCGGCAAAAGCAGCCGCACCGGCACGCCCGACACCCGCGCCCCCAAATCTGAACGAGCAGATATCGGTTCAGATTAAGAAAGCCGTCAGCCAGGGCACGGACCGGATAAGAATACAACTGAAGCCGGCCGAACTCGGTCGCCTGGATATCCAGCTTGAGGTCTCCCAGGACGGCAGGGTTGCCGCCATCGTCAACGCAGACCGGCCAGAAACCCTTGATATGCTTCGCCGTGACGCACGGGGGCTCCAACAGGCGCTTCAGGATGCCGGATTGCAGATGGATTCAAACAACCTGAGCTTCAATCTCGGCAATGGCAACGCGCCATCCGAAGAGCAACTTGCCGATGGGCGTAACGCCGCCACAGGCGACGAGCAGACGACAAACGCTGCCGGGAACGTCGAAGATTCAGAAGACGCAACACCCCGGCGACAGTCAACCAACAGCATGATCGACGTGGAGGTCTGAAAAATACCATGGAAATCGATGCAGCCAATGCTTCCGCAAATGGACAATCGGCCAAGACAGCGACATCGCTTGCCGGTCTTGCGGAAAATTTCGACAATTTCCTCACAATCCTGACAACGCAGCTACAGCATCAGGATCCCCTTTCCCCGCTGGACTCGAACGAGTTCACCAATCAACTGGTTCAGTTTACCGGTGTTGAGCAGCAAGTGTTGCAAAACCAGAACCTGGAACAGTTGATCGCACTGCAGAGCGGCAACCAGTCGCTTTCCGCCGTGTCCTTCATGGGCAAGGTTATCGAAGCGGTCGGAAATACCAACATGCTGAGCAATGGAGAAGCCACGTTCTCCTATCTTCTTCCTGAAAAGGCGCAGGCAGCGACAATTCAGATATTCGACAGCTCTGGTGACCTGGTGTTCCAGGATGATGTCGAAAAGGAAGCCGGACTGCATGATTACGAGTGGGACGGCACGACAACAAACGGCGGAACCGCGCCAGAAGGCACCTATAGTTTCGCGGTAACCGCACTCAACGAAGCCGAAGAACAGATCGCTGTCGGGCATCGGGTGCTCGGGACCGTGACCGGCATAGCGTTCGAAAACGGAGAAACCGTCCTTGGCATTGGCGATGTCGGCGTCCCTCTGAGTTCCGTGTTGGGAATTCAGCCGGCACCGGAAGAGTCAGATCCACAAGAACAGAGCTAATAAACGGCTCGCCTCCCTTCGGGGCGCGCGGGCCAATAAGGAGGTTAATCTATGAGTATCTTCGGTGCATTGCGATCGGGTGTCAGCGGGCTTTTCTCGCAAAGTCAGGCACTTGCGATGGTCGCGGACAATATCGCGAATATGAACACAACCGGATACAAGGGGGTCTCGCCACGGTTTTCGACTCTGGTGACGACCCAGGCATCCGCCAACAGCTTCACCCCCGGTGGTGTCCGGCTAAACACCCTTTCGGCCATCGATCAGCAAGGCTTGCTGGAATCAGCAACTTCCGCAACAGATCTGGCGATTTCCGGAACCGGCTTCTTCGTCGTATCCGACAACGCGACAACGGGTCAGGGACAAACATCCTTCACCCGAGCTGGTTCTTTCCGGCCTGACTCCAACGGCAATCTGACCAATACCGCCGGTCAATTCCTAACCGGCTGGCCGGTTGTGAATAGTGTCGTTCAGCAAACCAGTATCCTGGGCGCCTTTACAACCGTCAACGTATCCAACCTTACATCGTCCCCCATTCCCACCTCGATCGTCGATCTCGGCGCTAACCTGCCCTCTGGCGCGACGGCGGGGGATACTTTCGACCTTTCGGTGGAATCCCTGGACAAACAGGGAGGCAGCCATACGGTCGTACTGACATTTACACAGACAGCAACCGTCGATCAGTGGGATGTTACGGCTACCGTCACGAACGCGTCCTTCCTGGACATCGATACGAATGACGACGGCACGGCAGGTGACAACGCGCTAATTGCGGGTACCACGAGTACCCGGCTGGGGACTGTTACTTTTGGCGCTGACGGCACTCTGGCCAGTGTTACCGCCTCAACAGCGGCAGGTGATATCGCAACTGTGAGCGCAGCGAACGCGTTCGTTTTTGATCTCGATTACGACAACAGCCTGGCAACCGGCACGGCGGAAGATCGGGTACAGCTAACCCTGAATCTTGGTACCGTCGCAGGAACTGACGGCATGACGCAGTTTTCGGGAACATTTATCCCGAACTTCATCAATCAGAATGGGCGGCAGTTCAGTTCCATTACCGGCGTGAACGTTTCCGAAGACGGTACCGTCACCGCCTTGTTCGAAAATGGCGAAACGCGGGACATTTTTCAGGTGCCGCTTGCCACCTTCCCCAACCCCAACGGCCTGACCGCCCTAACCGGGAATATATTCAGCTCGACCGCTGAAGCTGGAACGCCTGTTGCTCTTGAAGCCGGCACAGGTGGTTCGGGCGCTATCGTTTCCAATGCCCTTGAGGCGTCAACAGTCGATCTGGCAGACGAATTCACCCGCATGATCGTCACCCAGCGGTCATTTTCGGCCAATACCAAGATCATTACGACCGCCGATTCAATGCTGGAAGAACTCACCAGAGTTATCCGCTAACTCTCTGATTTTACATACACCCTCCCAACTTTCGGCCTGACGCTTGCGTCAGGCCGTTTTTCTTTGTGCATGGAATACGGATCACCCTGGTGACGTATTCGTCAAAGAGCCTCCCCTTTTACGGTTTGTTTAAGAAGTTCGGATTTACTTGGACTGTCAGCAATCTGCGAGATCGACCATTTATCGAACCCGCAGCGCAACGCAACCTGTCGAGAGTTCAAGGCACGAAGGAAGAAACGTTGAACGATTCCGCCCCAGCTCGATTTGAGCAGACAACCGCATCTTCCGTCATCGGCCCCGATGGCAAGGTGATGACGTTTGCCGATCTTCCCCCAGCGAATACCAAGCGCTGGGTCGTGAAGCGAAAAGCGGTTGTCGTCTTCGCGGTGCGTGCCGGTCTGTTAACCCTGGAACAGGCATGCGAACGATACAGCTTATCTGTTGAAGAATTCATGTCCTGGCAGCGTCTGATCGAAAGCCACGGTATGCGGGGATTGCGGACAACGCGTTTGCAGCAATACCGAAATTCGCGCCTGCGCCGACGGGTTTAAACCCGCGCCGGCTGGCGCAACGCCAGCATTATCTCCAAAGCCTGAAACCCCTTCGTTACCCTACATTGGCTCCGCCCAACACAATCTTTAACATTTTTAAGAAAATTTACGTTTATTTAAATAAAATTTTATGTATATTGTTTCTATCTTTGAAGGAACAAGAATATGTTTTTCGAACCCGGTATCGCTCGACTTGGGCAAGAACACGCCGTTCCACCTCTAGGCATGGCAAAAGCGTGTATTGCGCTAATAAAAGACAATATAAAATTCATGGTTAATCTAGCCTGTGTTTGGACTGCTCTTGCCCAAATAGAAACCAAATGTTCAGAAGGACATTTTTTCACTCGTTTTATGATTGGACTGGGCAATTTTTGCCGCCTTTTAACTTCACCTTTATTAAAAGCTCGTGTAGATTCGTATTGTGTGGTCCAGAAACTGCGTAAGAATCGTTAAATCCGGAATCCTGGTACCCGACTGTTAGTCAATGAGTGTGTCGTAGCCCGCAGGGAATAATGTCGTGGATGCATTTCTTCAGATCATGCGCAATATCGGCACTGTCCGTCTCGGTGCCATGGCCAGTGTCGCAATTGGGCTGGTCATCTTCTTCGTATTTCTGACGACACGCCTGGCCTCACCAAACATGTCGCTGTTATATGAGAACCTGAGCGCATCGGACTCGAGCCAGATCGTCGCGGTCCTTCAAGTACAGAATATTCCGGTAGAAGCCCGAAATAAGGGCACGGCAATTTATGTCCCGCTGAATCGCGTTGGTCAGGCCCGCCTTGCAGCCGCGGAAGAAGGATTGCCGGGTAGCGGTTCCTTTGGCTATTCGGAAATTTTTGACAACAAGGATTCTCTTGGGTCCTCCAGCTTTGACAACACCATCAAGCAGCTGCGCGCGATGGAAGGCGAAATTGCCCGCACGATCATGTCATTGGATATGGTAAAGGGCGCCAAGGTTCACCTCGTGATGCCGCGCCGCGAACTGTTTACCCGGGAACGTCAGGTTCCCAGCGCATCCATCGCATTGCGCATGCGGGGCTCAACGAGACTCGACCGCAGCCAGGTACTCGCGATTCAACATCTCGTCGCCGCCGCCGTACCGGGATTGCAGCCCGCGCGAATTTCCATCGTCGATGATCGCGGGACGCTTTTGGCGCGCCTTGGCGACGCGGATAATCCGCAACTCGGCAGCATGACCCCCGACGAACAGCGGATTGCTTTGGAAAACCGCATTTCCGAACAGCTGACCAGCCTGCTGGAACGCACGGTCGGTTTTGGCAAGGCGCGGGTGACCGTCACCGCCGACATTGACCTTGAGAGAATAGAAACCAACGAGGAAGTCTTTGACCCGGAAGGTCAAGTTGTAAGGTCTACCCAGACAATTGAAGAATCGAGCCAAAGCCGTGACGCCGGCCCGGATGCGGTTTCCGTCGACCAACAACTGCCAAACGCAGATCAACTTGGCGGTGGCGGCGGCAGCCAGGACGCAACGAACCGTGGCGAAGAGGCAACCAATTTCGAGATTTCAAAGACTGTCCGCCACAAGATCCGCGAAGCGGGCACGATCAATCGACTGGCCGCAGCGGTACTGGTCGATGGCACCCTGACGACCGGCCCGAATGGCGAACAAACCTACACGCCCCGCACGGCGGAAGAGATGGAGCAGTTGGAAAAGCTGGTCCGCAGCGCGATCGGTTTCAACGCCAACCGTGGCGACACAATCGAAGTCGTCAACATGCGCTTCAGCGCCCCTGTTGTGGGTGATGAGGACCTGATCTCACCGGATATTTTTGGGTTCGCTCGCGCCGACCTTCTAAACCTTGCCGAAACGCTCGTCCTCCTGATCGTTGGCTTCCTGGTGATCCTCCTTGTTGTCCGTCCGGTCATCAGCAAGTTCTTCGAGGCTTCCGCAGCGGCAACGGAAGCAATTGTTCATTCTGCGGAACAGCAAATGATTACCGACCAGTCCATGGGCGCCCCCGCTCTCGCCGGGCCCGGAGGCGGGCCGGCGATGGCGGGCGGCGGCATGGGCGCCGGCGGTGGCGCCCCCATGTCGGCCGAAGAAGAAGAGGCAATGATCAATCTCAGCAATATTGAAGGGCGCGTGAAAGCATCGTCTTTGCGCAAGATTGGCGACATTATCGACAAGCACCCTGAAGAAGCCGTATCGATCATGCGCACCTGGATGTACCAGGATAGCTGATATCTGTATGGGACAGCATTCAAGCACGGTTATTCAGACCAATAAGATGTCCCTGACTGTCGATATCGGTGGTTTTTGGACAGATGAAAAGTGAAGCCCGGAATGGAAACGAAAACATACCCTCGCTACCTGTTCGATCTCGATTTTGGTTCGCTGCCTGCGCAGAAAGAACCGGAAGAAGACGAATTGGCAGAAGTGGCACCGCCGACTTTTTCGGAAGAAGAGCTGCGTGTCGAACGTGAAAATGCCTGGGAAGCCGGGCGGAACAAAGGTATTGCTGATTCCAATAGCGGGTTCGAGCAGCAAATATCCGCAACGATTACCGAGATAGATCGGCAATTTTCGTCGCTTCATCAGAAACAACTGGAGACCAATGAAGTAATTGCACGGTCCGCAATCAAGGTTGCCGCTGCAATCGCCGCCAAGATTGCGCCTGAATATGCCCGTCAGAATGCCTTTGCCGAGGTCGAGTCTTTCGTTGGGCAGTGTATGACCAACCTGTTTGGCGAAGTTGAGTTGGCAATTCATGTCCCCGAAGACCTTGTATCGGCGCTTTCGCAGCGGCTGACGCCTTTAGCCGCAAAACATGGTTTGCAGAACGGTATCGAAGTTGTCGCTGGCCCCGAAATGGGCCCTTCGGACTGCAAGATTGTCTGGAGCGATGGTGGCGCCGAACGGAACGGCGACATGCTGCTCGCCAGTATTGATGAGCTCGTAAACCGGTTCCTAGAGCATTCCCAGGAACAGCCGGACAGCGAAGAAACAGTTCCAGAAACACCAGAAGCAGCCGTTCAAGAAGAGACCCAATCGGATGAAACCGATTCCACGGCCGCAGATACGATCGAAGACGTTCCTGAAGCAAAAGACGATATCGAAGCGTTGGCCGAACCAGAACCAAATGCGCACGCAGAGAACCAGCCTGATATCGGCACCGCTGCAGACAACATTGTTGAGCCCCCCGCTGCGCCAGTGGACCCATTCGCTGATGTAGCGGAAGTTCAAGATTCCCAAACATTCGAACCCGAACCCGATGCTGCCGACGACCAAGCCCCACCGGATGCTCCAATCGAGGTCGCGCCATCGTCGCCCGCTGAAGACACTTCGCCGGCACCAGCGCTGCCTGGCGCTATTGCGAGCAGCCCGGCCCCTCCTGACGTGCCTGCAGGCCCACCAGGATTGCCGGGAGCAATTTCACCGGACGGAGATGAGAGCCCACCCAAACCGAGTGACCCGGCCAAAACATAGCGAAGGCACAGCCTAGCAAAAAGGATACGGATATGGCGGACGAAGAAGAAAGCCCTGAACTGAGTGAACTTGAAGCTGATCCGGCCATGTCGGAAGAAAGCGGCGTCGACCCGCGCATTGCAGAGATGGATGTACCGACCGGTGCCCGGGACCTGGAGGCAGTGTACCAAATTCCTGTACAGGTTTCGGCCGTGCTTGGAAAATCCACGATGCAGGTCAGCAACCTATTGAAAATGGGCCGTGGTGCTGTGGTCGAACTGGACCGAAAAGTCGGCGAGGCCATTGATATCTACGTCAACAATCGACTTGTTGCACGCGGCGAAGTCGTCGTTGTCGAGGACAAGCTCGGCGTAACGATGACTGAAATCATCAAGACCTACCGTACGACCAACTAGGGTGAAAGGCAGAGGTTTATAATGGCTGCGGACACCAACACGCCAGGGTCATCGACGGAAACCATCGCGCCACCGGCAGCGCGCTCCGCAGTCGACATTGCTACGATTGTCGGCATTCCCGGTGCCTTTCTGTTGATTTTTGCCGCGATCTATCTTGGCGGATCTCCTGGCGCCTTCATTAACCTGCCTTCAATATGCATTGTCGTCGGCGGCACGTTAGGTGTTACGACGGCATGTTATTCACTTCGCGATATGATGAATGCGGTCCGTGTCGTCGCCCAGACCGTGCTGCATCGATCGCGCGACCCCGCAGCGGCGGCCATCCACGCCTTGCAACTGGCACAGATCGCCCGCTATCGCGGCGCTCTCGCCCTGCAACCGCATGTCGACCGAACCTTGTCCGAGCGCATGTTGCATCGGGGCCTCACCATGGTCATGGATGGAACACCCGGCGACGAAATCGAACGGATCATGCAACAGGAATTGCAGGCGACCGCGCAACGACACACGCGCAGCGCAAGTGTCCTGCGCAAGGCGGCAGATATTTCACCCGCTATGGGGCTGATTGGTACGCTGGTTGGTTTGATCCAGATGCTGGGCAATCTTGAAGACCCAAGCACGATTGGCCCTGCGATGGCCGTTGCCTTGTTGACGACCTTTTATGGCGCCATCCTGGCCAACATGGTTTTCATGCCCCTCGCCTCAAAACTGGAACGCAATTCCAGCGAGGAAACAATGATCAATCACCTTTATGTCATGGCGGCTGCTTCCATCGGTCGCCAGGAAAACCCCCGTCGGCTGGAAATGCTCCTGAATACCATTCTGCCGCCGGGCCATCGTGTCGAGTACTTCAACTAGGCCGCAAACGGTCCATCGAAAAAGACGAATCGGGAACGACTATGAGACTATTAATCGTTGGAAGCCTTGAAGGGCATATCAGCACCGCCGGCAAGATTGCAATTTCACGCGGGGCTAAGGTCGCACATGTCAGTTCAATTGATGAGGCGATGACGGCCCTGCGAACCGGGCAGGGCGCAGAATTGCTTATGGTTGACGTCAAACTCAACGTTGGCGATCTCGTTACCAGACTGGCCACGGAACGCATCAATGTCCCTGTCGTTTCATGTGGCATAGGAACCGACGCCGATGCTGCTGTTCTAGCCATCCGCCAGGGGGCGCGGGAGTATATCCCGTTGCCACCGGACCCCGAGCTGATAGCCGCAGTGCTGGAAGCTGTCGCCGCAGAAAGCAGCACGATCATCCACAAGGATCCGGCGATGAAGGCTGTCATCTCATTGGCCGAACAAATTGCCCCATCGGAAGCATCGGTATTCATTACTGGCGAATCCGGAACCGGCAAGGAATTGATGGCGCGCCACGTCCATATGAAAAGCAAACGCGCCGCGCGAAATTTCGTGGCCGTCAATTGCGCCGCCATTCCCGAAAACCTGCTGGAGTCGGAATTGTTCGGCCATGAGAAAGGCGCATTCACTGGCGCTATCGCTCGACGGGTTGGAAAATTTGAGGAAGCCGATGGCGGCACCCTGTTACTTGACGAAATCAGCGAGTTGCACCCCCGCCTTCAGGCCAAATTACTGCGTGCGATTCAGGAACGCGAAATTGACCGCGTTGGCGGTGTGAAGTCGATCAAGGTCGACGTTCGGTTGCTCGCGACCTCTAACCGGGACCTTGAACAAACGGTACGCGACGGAGACTTTCGTGAAGACCTTTTCTTCCGACTGAATGTCGTCAACCTGCGGGTACCATGCCTGCGTGATCGCCCGCAGGATATCGAACTGCTGGCGAACTTTTTTGCCGACAAATATTCCGAAGCCAACGGCGTTGCTCGCAAACCCATTGGCACTGAAGCCCTTCGACAATTGCAGGTCCACCACTGGCCGGGCAATGTCCGGGAGCTCGAAAATACGATGCATCGGTCGGTGCTGCTGTCGCAAGGCGACGAGTTGGTCATTGATGCCGTAATGCTAAGCCTTTCCGGCTCGACCTCTCCGCTCGCACAGGATGCACCGGTACAACAACCCGCAGCAGCACCGCAATCTTCGAATATGGGCAGCTTCGTAAATCGTACGGTAGCCGAAGTAGAACGGGATCTGATCATCGACACATTGCAGCATTGCCTCGGCAATCGCACACATGCAGCGAATATTCTCGGCATCTCGATACGGACCCTGCGCAACAAACTGAAAATGTATTCCGAGGATGGCACCCCCGTTCCGATGCCCGGGGAAGCCGAACCTCATTTCTAGTGAGCAGATGGCCTCAATAGACTTGCAATGCTTAAAAGAAGCCGGAGCTGATACCGTATGACCGACGCGTCACCCGAAGTAGGTGAAGGGGCCGGGCCAACCAGTTTCAAGGATATTCTTGGGCTTTTCACCAAGCACAGCGACATCGCGTTGGCGCTGGGCGTTGTGGCCATTCTGGTTGTTCTTCTGCTGCCGATGCCGACATGGATGCTGGACTTTTCTCTGGCGCTGTCGATTACGTTTTCGGTGTTGATCCTGATGACCGTGCTGTTCATCAAGGAACCGCTGGAGATCAATTCGTTCCCGACGATCCTGCTGATCGCAACCATGCTGCGACTGTCACTGAATCTGGCATCCACGCGGCTGATCCTGTCCGAGGGTCATACCGGCACCGCCGCTGCCGGCAAGGTCATCGAAGCTTTCGGAAATTTCGTCGTCGCCGGCAATTACGTTATCGGCATCATCGTCTTTGGCATCCTTGTCATTGTCAATTTCGTCGTTATTACCAAGGGCGCAGGACGCATCGCGGAAGTCGCTGCCCGGTTCAGCCTTGACGCAATGCCCGGCAAACAGATGGCAATCGATTCAGATCTGTCCGCCGGGCTGATTGCGGAAGACGATGCACGCAAACGCCGCACCATGCTCGAGGAAGAAAACTCCTTCTTCGGTGCTATGGACGGTGCCTCCAAATTTGTGCGTGGTGACGCTATTGCCGGGCTGTTGATCACTTTCATCAACGTCCTTGGCGGCATCATCATCGGAACGATGCAGCGCGACCTTTCGATCTCGGAAGCGGCCGAATTTTATACCCTGCTGACCGTTGGCGACGGGTTGGTCAGCCAGATTCCCGCGCTGATCGTCTCTGTCGCCGCCGGCCTGCTTGTCACCAAGGCCGGTGTAAAGGGAACAACAGACAAGGCCGTTTTCGGTCAATTGGGCGGATACCCAAGCGCACTCTATCTTTCCGCCGTACTGATGGTCGTCATGTCCATGCTCCCCGGAATTCCTGCCATCCCCTTTCTTCTGCTAGCGGGGGCTGCCGGGGCAATCGGCTATATGATCACGCAACGGGCTGCTGAAGCCGTAACAGAAGTAGAAAATGCCGCTGCGAAAGCCGCCGAAGATATTCCGGTCAAGGAAGAGCCCATTACAACCGCTCTCGCGATAGACCTGATACGGCTGGAACTTGGCTATGGCCTGCTATCAATGATTAATTCGCAAACAGAGCAGCGGCTGACGGACCAGATCAAGGCTTTGCGTCGGCAGCTCGCTTCGGAAATGGGCTTCGTGATGCCGGCTGTCCGTATTCAGGACAATCTACAGTTAGCGTCCAACACCTATATTCTTCGTGTCAAGGAGATCGAAGCCGGAACCGGCGAACTGCGCCCCAATATGCTGCTGGTTATGGACCCTCGCGGATCACAGATATCGCTTCCGGGCGAAGCAACGCAGGAGCCGACCTTCGGCCTCCCGGCTATGTGGGTAAACGAGCAGAGCCGCGAGGAAGCAATGTTCCGGGGATATACCGTTGTCGATGCGCCAACGGTGATTACGACACATCTTACCGAGATTATCCGGGACAACATGTCGGAACTGCTTTCCTATGTTGAAACCCAGAAATTGCTGGACGAACTGGACGATGCGCATCAGAAACTGATCGTCGACCTCGTTCCCAACCAGATTTCAATCGGTGGGATCCAGCGTGTTTTGCAGAACCTGCTGGGCGAACGAATCTCCATCCGCGACCTGTCCACAATTCTCGAAGGTATTTCAGAAGCCTGCGGCTATACGAGAAACATCACACAGATTACCGAGCATGTCCGGTCCCGGCTCGCCCGGCAGCTTTCCGATGCGAACACCAGCGACCAGGGTTATGTCCCGCTGATCACACTCTCGCCCGAATGGGAGCAGGCTTTCGCGGAGTCGATTGTCGGCGACGGAGAAGAAAAACAGCTGGCAATGTCACCAACCGATCTGCAAAAATTCATCAATGCTGTGCGCACCACATTTGAACGCCACGCGATGCAGGGCGATGTTCCCGTTTTGCTGGTCAGTCCCGGCATCCGGGA
>Ga0222651_1000043_pt1 | contig 98618 bp, 84 predicted proteins | sample AntAcemetagen369_FD_179855 | JGI IMG/M metagenome (GOLD analysis project Ga0222651, IMG submission 179855) | Saline water microbial communities from Ace Lake, Antarctica - #369 | ecosystem: Environmental > Aquatic > Non-marine Saline and Alkaline > Saline | place: Antarctica: Ace Lake...
AACAGGATATTTGGTGACAATGGGCAACTCTATCAAAAACAAGCTGAATTGCTCCAGCCATTGCAATCAACCATTTATGATGCTATTGATAGGGTCTCCAAACGAAATGGTATTGCCATTTTGTTTGACAAAGCATCAAGTCCGACGTCCATTATATATACGGACCCAAGGCATGATTACTCAGATTTTATTATAGAAGAATTAGGATTAGAAGAAAACAATTAATATTAACCAAGTAAAACAATTATGAAAGCAAGAATTTTCCTATCAGCAATTGCCCTCTTTTGCTTTGGATTTGTAGCAAACGCGCAAGATGTCAAGATCGGGTATACCAATGTGGAATATATCATGAGCCTGATGCCAGAGATGGAGCAAATAGACGCTGATATAAAAGATTATAGCAATCAGTTAGGTCAACAAATCCAGACCAAAGGAGCCGATTTTCAACAAAAAGCAACGGCATTCCAGCAGGCAGCACCTAACATGACAGAGGAAGCGATAAATACAAGGCGAAGCGAGCTTGAAAAATTACAACAGGACGCTCAGAAGTTTGAGCAGGATGCACAAACTTCTTACCAAAGAAAGCTTCAGGAGTTATTAGAGCCTGTACAAACCAAGGTGTACAATGCGATCAATTCAGTAGCAGCAGAAAATAATTATTCTCATATCTTATCTGAATCTGCTGGACAATCACCAGTTCTTTTGTATACCAAAGACAATGATCCTTTCACAGATCTTGTATTGGCCAAATTAGGTGTTGAAGCACCAGCTACTCCTCCAGCAGGACCTGGCGTAAATTAATTGCCATTTCAAAATATTTTATGCCCAGTTGCTTTTGTGACTGGGCTTTTTTATTTTAAACTCACTAAATATAAATCCCTATGTATTGGAAACTTTTGATTGTCTGTTTTTTTGTCTGCTCTCCCCTTTTGGCTCAGGAAGATACCCCATATGACCTGGAAGCTGTGGAAGTAATGTTGGATGCAGAAGTAAATGGCTACCGGTCTTTTAAATATGCTATAAAAAACAATGGGCCAGATGCTGCACCTTCAGGAAGTTATCGGGTGTTTTTAAAGGTAAATGGTAAGATGATTAGCTTTGACACCAAAACCTCTGCTATAAAGGCTGGTCAGTCGCTGGTTTACTCCTCAGGAGAGAAATTTCGTGCCAACCAACCTGGCAAAAAACTAAAGTACCGATTGATCATTAACACCAAGGATGCCAATAAAAACAACAATAAGCTTAAAGGGGAAATTATTCTTTGATGTTTTGCCTTTAAGCTGCTTGAGTATTTTGGATTTCTGCTGCAAGTAAGACAAAATGCAACCATGTAAACAATATCTGTCAATGTTAGAGAGTTATTGAAACCTGTTCAAGGCAAGGTAAAATGCCTTGACTTCGGCTCAGGTTAGCACCACTGTTTTATTATACATTTGCTAAATTGGATTATTGTCAATCTGGGAAAAGACTTTTGTCTATATTGGGGACGATGCGCAGGGCATTTTTATAATAAACTTTCTTGAGCACTTCATCCGGTAGCCCTAAGCCATACATGCGCCAATAGGCATGGTATTTCTTGTAGTAAGGGAAATATTCATCTTCGGTTTCCAAGACCCTAAAATAGGTGTAAAACTCCTCTTTATTATAAGCATCCTTCCCAAAAAGGATTCTGTCCTGATAATCGATAAAAAACTTTTTGGCTGCCCGTGGTTGTCGACCAAATTCTGCAATAACAGCAGCTATTCCAAAGTTGACATTTGGATATTCCTCCAGGTGCCTACCAGCCTTTGCCAAGTCATTGGCCATCCAACCCATGTGGGCATTGATAAAGGTCGTGTTGGTATGTTTCCTAAAAATAGCATGTTGTTCTGCAATGATTTGCTCGAATGGAGCAGGGTTATCAGCGCCTCTTTTTCTGTTAGGACGTAATTTTAGTTCCAGCCAGCGTTCGTTATTGCCATCCATGGGTTCCCAAAATGTCGCTGGATCCGCCGCATGGATCAATACAGGAATTCCTAATTCTCCACATTTGGCCCAAATGGCATCCAAGTCTGGATGGTTGATGGGTACCCTGTCTCCATGAATATCTTTTACACTTAACCCCAAGCTTTTATATATCTTCAAGCCATTCGCTCCGTTTTTTACGTCTGTTTCCAGTTCAGCCACCGCCTTTTCTTTCCATTTCTTATCCCCAAATCCGTTGAACGATAAGTTTGTGAAAACGATAAACCTTCCTGGTGCCTGCCCATTAAACTGACGGATCATGGAGTTGAGGTATTCTTGGATATCGCTGTCAGCTCTGTTTCTGGAAAAGCCTTTACCACTTAGGTTTACCATTGTGGCCATGTTTATTTCATCCATTTCCTTTACCAATCTCGTAACCAGCTGCTCGTTTACGTTGGATTGGTGACTGTGAATATCGACAAAAGGAAATTTTGCCCTTGTGACAGGGTTTTCAGGGACCACCAAGGTAGATTGGGGGTTGTAGGATTCAAAATCCATTTCCTGACAAAATAAACAGCTATTTAGGGAGCTAATCAGAAAAAGGACTAAAGAAAATGAAATAATTATGTTGAAACGATTTTTCATGGGCTTTGGATAGTATGAATAAGAGCACTTAATTTAACCCGAAATATACAATAGACAATCTATTACGTGATGAAATCGCTTCAAAATCAGTCACTTTGTTGCTGTTTGGAAATTTCACCATAGCGGTGCTATGCTTAACTCTCCAAACAGCCTGATTTTCTTGCGATTTCAAAACTCATCACGAATCCTATTGCATAATTCGGGTTTAAAACTTAATTTACAATCTTCAAGCTTGATACCAGAATAGCAATCAATTCCAAACGCATTACCTGCTTAGGGAATATTGCCTATGTTTTCCATTACTTTTTGGTATTCAGCTTTCAGTTTCTCCAACTTAGATTTTTGCTCCAAATATTCTGAATTTAAAATCAAACCTTTACGTAGGTTACTCAATAAGATTGTATCTACATTGTCTGCATTTTTCACTGTATTACAAGTCCTGCAGGACGAAACCAAGTTTGATTTCCAATCATACCCACCATTGGTTTTGGGATGTATATGATTCAAGTAAAAATCAGGTGCCTTAAGTTCGCAGAGGCAGTAGAAGCACTTGTTATTGTCCCTTTTTAAAATCTCATTCCTTTTGCTAGTATCCGAAAGAATGTGGTCTTCCGAATCCCCATATATACCGTCTTCAATGGTATCTTCTATTTTAATCAGTTTTTTTATGGCCTTTATTTCTGAGGGCAATTTGACAATGTATTCATTGATTTTCCCGGGGCGATGTAATTTTTCTACGATACCGAATTTTACCAAATCATTGATTCCCCGCTTCACCACATCCTTTGACATTGGATTACCAAAGTTGGAAAGCATATTTTGACCCAGGGCTGAAATTTTAAGCTTGATTTTTCTATCCCCAATTGAGTAGTATGCCCGTTTAAAAAACAGCATATAGAGCGCAAAAGAGCGTACTTTTAGGAATCTGGGCAAATACTTTGTTGCATAGTCAAATTCCATAAGAAAATCGTGAACTGAAATGGATTCGTATTCAAGTTCCTCAGTCCGCGAAATAATTTCTTCAGCTTTGTTTAAAATGTATTTCTTCATGTTTCAATTATTGCTAATAATTTGTTTCCGCCCACTGGTTGGCTTAATTGTTCTAATATTAAGCCCTAATTATTTCTTAAAAACGAAATATTTGGGCATTTTTCCAAATTATTCTAGCGTAATAATTTTCTTTCCTCTTTCAAACCATATGTTGACAACGCAAAGGAGCTAAAGCACTTATAAAACTTTGCTTTATATAATTGCCTATGTAATAACCGGTTGAAAATTCAGGACTTGGAGAAAGCATTAAGTCAATGCCGACTTTATCAACGGTTTGCAATATTTCCCCTATTTTTGAAGTAAATTAGAAAAACACATGATAAAAATATATACCGACGGTGCCAGCAAGGGCAATCCTGGAAATGGAGGCTATGGTGTGGTATTGCTCTATAAGAACTTAAGAAAAGAGCTTTCCGAAGGATTCCGGCTGACCACCAATAACCGGATGGAATTGTTGGCGGTGATCCGGGGTTTGGAAGCCCTGAAAGTAGAGGGAATATCCATTACCATCTATTCGGATAGTAAATATGTAGTAGATTCCGTGCAAAAAGGCTGGATATGGGCTTGGCAAAAGAAGGGCTTCAAAGATAAAAAGAATGTGGACCTTTGGAAAAAATACATACCCCTCCATACTAAATACAAACCTAAATTTCAGTGGGTTAAAGGCCATGCTGGGAACCCTTTAAATGAAAGGTGCGATGAATTGGCAGTTACAGCAGCTACGGGGTATAATTTACCTGCTGACCAGGGCTATGAAGTAGAGCAAAAGGCACAATGAAACGCAAAACGAATACCTATTTTCAATTCAAGAAATTTAGAATAGAACAGGACCGATGCGCAATGAAGGTGAGTACCGATGCGGTCGTTCTTGGGTCCCTGGTCAGGGCAAAGGCGAGGCCTGATACTATTCTGGATATTGGCACAGGTACAGGTGTTCTTGCTTTGATGGTTGCTCAGAAGTACCCACTGGCTAAGATTGATGCCGTGGAAATAGACAAGGAAGCGTATGAACAGGCAGCCAAAAATGTCGCTTCCAATAAGTTGGGAGTTAACATTAATGTGCAGCACCAAGCCTTTCAGGAATTTGCAGCAACTGAAATCCAACAGTACGACCTGATCATTACCAACCCCCCTTATTACAATGGTCAATTGCAAAGCAGCAAACAAAATATCAATCTGGCCAGACATGAGCATGGACTGAATTTTACTGATTTGTGGGCGGGTACTGATCAACTATTGACTGAAGAGGGAGTGTTATGGCTAATTCTACCTCCCAATGAGATGGAGGCATTTATTTGCCTAGGCCTAAAGAAAGGGTTTTATACAGGCAGTCAAACCTTACTGCAGGACCGAGAAAACAGCAAAGTCCACCGAGTGATTGTTTCTTTATCCAGAAAAAAGCCACAGCAAACTGAAGAAACTACATTGGTCATAAAAGATTCCACCAATGCCTATACCCCTGAATACATTGAATTGCTCAAAGATTTTATGCTGAATTTTTAGCAAGTGAAGTATTGTTCTTATAACATATGGCAATATTTACAATTTTACTATAGACCTGAGATTATAGAATTGTACGAATTGGAGATGCTAATCCATTCCGATGCAAATAGGTAATTGCCTAACAAAGTACAACGCAAACCATCTAAGAATCAACCTAAATCTCATTTTTTCAGCGAAGCCCCCTTAATAAAGGGGGCTAGGGGGATTTTTTCAGTAACTATTTAAATGAGGTAACTGCTTGACCAAATAGACGTCATGTTACCGGTAGGTATATAAATCGAATCTCAGGTTATAAGGATTTGAGCTGTGATAGCATAAAGTTGGTGTTTTCCTAATTATGGAAGGACAGGTTTTATAACCATGGCCATTCCCTTGTGTTTTCTTAAGCTGAAATTTATCACATCCTTTGAAGTTAGGGTCCTTGTTTCTATGGCTACTCTGGTGTGGGTTTTTACCTTCTCATCGTCAGTGAAAATTGTTGCATTGTAGCTACTGTTTGGATCTAAAAAATCAAAAGCCATTTCATTTTCTCTTTCCTGCTCTCCATTAAGTGCCCCTACAAACCAGGTGCCACCACTTTTTCTGGCCATTATTGCATGCTCTCCTGGATAGCCGGCAAGCACCTTAGTGTCATCCCATACAGTAGGGATTTGGTCGAAAAAGGTTAATTCAGGAACTTCAACAATATAATTGGTGGTTCCTCCAGCCCCTTTTTTGGATCCGGGAGAATTTATTGGCCGATCGTACCAATAGAGGAACTGCCAAGGACTGTAGATACATACTGCCTTGGCCAATTGAGAAGCATGAGAGCCAAGTTTTTCATCTACTCTTTCTGCAAAATAGCAAGAAGTATGGTCTCCGGCTCCAGCCAACATGCGGGTAAACAAGGTTTTTAAAACCATGGTATTGTCAGGAGATGCTTCATCGCCACGGATACCTTCCTGAGTCATCAAGTTTGGGTAGGTACGCGAATAACCCGTTGGCCGGTATTCATCGTGTATGTCTACCATCAATTCATAGTCAGCTGCCTTCCGAACAGCATCATGTAACCAACTTGTCCACTCCTGAGAACCAACATTGACAAATCCATACTTAAGGCCCTTTACCCCCCAAGATTTTGCCAGAGGCAATACTTCATCGAGTTGTTTTTCCAATGCTCTTCTATTGACATATAGTAGAACGCCAATTCCTTTGCTTTCTGCATATTTGATTACTGGAAGAAGATCTAGTGGGCCTTTTGAACGGTTTGGATCAACGGTAATTGTGGTGGCATCTGAGGAATCATCGTATTCATTGCCATACCATCCAGCATCAAACTCAATGTATTGCAAGTTGTGTTTAACGGCAAAGTCTACACACGCCATCCCTCCAGCTGTAGTTAGTGTTACTTCACGAATTACCTTTCCGGGTTTTATCCAGCCGGTATTTTCAATCTTATTGGGTGCATTGAGGCTCAAAATGAGATAATTGTTCTCCAGTATTTCACCTGCAGAATTCCCTGCCATGATTGTTCTCCAAGGGCTGGAAAATGCACCATTGAAAACAACCTCACTGTCTAGACTAGCAACAAGGGTAGAAGGTTTGTCTTTGGCTAAAGAAAATTTCATTCTTGCAAAATCAACTAAAGCTGCTTCTCCAAGAGCTACAAATAGGGAATCGTTCAGCTCCGCCAATAATGGACGTTCAAAGTCCTTGCCGTTTAGTTCAGTTAATTTTTGTTTTGTAATTTCCCCTTGTGCGTGCTCTGAAACCCATACTTCTGAGGTAGCAGGTAAGGTAAATTCGGTTAGTTCTGCGTCAAGGGTAACTTGCCCTGAATTTTCAAATTCATACTTGAAGGCCAATCCTTCATTGTATGCCCTTATATTTAGCCGGAAGGCAGGCAGCTTTTGATCCTTCGAACTAAAGGTAACAATCGACTGATGGTATTGCTCCGGATAGCGGTTTCTTTCACCATAAACGGGCTTCCAATCTGTAGCTACGTCACTTTCTTCAACTGCCTTTATTTTAAGGTTTTGAGTGATCATGGTTGTGTCGGAAAGCTTAAATCCCATTAAAGACTTTTCAACAATTTCTTTATCAACAAAAAAAGCCCGGTAAAAAAGCTGTGAATCTTCAACCAGAAATTCAAATCTAAATTTCCCGTTAGGGCTTGTTACCTGAACATCATTGGGACTTGTACATGAATTAAATACAAGAACTAAGACAAAAATCCCCAGAGATCTTAAAGTGTTTTTCATTTATCCTGAAAGGTTTATTGGTTAGAATATTTTTGGAAACTATAGCTGATTTTTAAATCCAGATACTTTAGAAAAATAAGGTTTTGTAGTAGCTAACTGACCTCGGGATTCTGTCTGGTTGCTGAAAAGAGACAAAAATACCGCCAAAATCGAGAATGATTTATTTACTTACCACGAGCTTTCACCCGTGGCTACACAGATGTTGCCCTCTCTGGGCTGATTTCCTTGAGAACGATTAATGGCAGTTTTTGCCTACTTGAAACGTTTAAATAGTTACATGGAATTGTGCCAAAGTATTAGCAGTAACTTGTTTCGGTTTTTATTCGAAATTGGATTACTAAATGGAATATTAAATTTAGGGGTTAACTTTTACCAAACCAGAAATCAGCTTCCCTTAACATATTTCTGCCAATTGTGCTGTTCTTTGAAGCCTAGTACTTCACGGATTTTTAGGTTTGAAAACAATGCTTCATGCTCACCCATTTCACGGGTGACAGGCACCCCGGGGAAGAACTTTTCCGCCAATTCTTTGCTAGGGATAATCGCACCGTTGTGATCATTTCCAGCGTTGAAAACCTGGTAACCAAGCGTATCTTTTTTCAAACATAGATCCACAATCTGTCCCAAATCACGCGCATCAATATAACAGAAGGCATTCCTGCGGCGTACTTCAGGGTTTTGGAAATAGTGCGGAAAGAGTTCAGCGTATTCGTGAGGCTCAATCACATTTCCGATACGCAAGGCATAAATATCAAAGCCTGACCGTCGCTGGAAGCTGCGTGCAGTTTTCTCATTTACCACCTTTGATAAACCGTAGCTATCCATGGGATCCACATCATAGTCCTCCTCCAAAGGCAACGAATTAGGATCTGTTGGCCCATCTGAAAAGCAGATCCCGTAGGTAGTCTCTGAGGAAGCAATGATGATCTTCTTAATGCCAAGCTTCACTGCCGCTTCAATCACATTGTAGGTGCCCATGGTGTTGACTCGAAAAGTTTCATTGTCAGGTTTGATCAAGATCTGGGGTATGGCAGCAAAATGCACGACAGCATCAAATTTTGGTACACCATTACCTGATTCCAATTCATCCAAGGCAGCATACGAACTCATGGCATTAAACATTTGTCCAGAATCCGTAATATCGGCTATCAGATTATCCACCCCTGGGTAGTCCAAAGGCTTCAGATCTACGTTCACCACTCTGTGTCCTTGAGCGAGAAGGTAAGGGATTACGTGCTTTCCTGCTTTTCCTGATCCTCCTGTAAAAAATATTCGCTTATTTGTCATGTGTTCTCTTATTAAATAATGATGGTATTTATTGCCAGCAAGCATAGTAATAAGTACAGAGTACTCCTTTATTAGTAAACTTAATTATTCTTCCCCTACTATTTTCAGAATTTCAGTTTTCAGTTTTTCACTAATCCAAACGCCTTTAGTGGTCAATTCAGCCAGCAATGGTCCTAGTTTTTTTATATAACCCTCTGTTTTTGCCCTTAAGAGAACTCCAATTGTCCCTGTGACCTTTAAATTTGCATGTTTTGCGTGAAATCTACCAAGTTTTTCGTCAAGTAGGATCAAATTTGCCTCTATCTCAGTAGCTAATACTATTGCTTCTGCTTCACCTAAATCTAAATCCAAAAAATACTTCACGGCTTGCTTGTCCTGTATTTCAATAATATTTATCCAACTGATTTTAGATAAATCTTTGTAAAACTCTTTCGATTTACCAACTTCGATTTCCTCATACACTGCAGATGGGATATAGACCTCTGAATAAAATTTCTGCAACAATTCTAGTTGGTTTAGTTTTAGCAAAGATATTATAGGTGTTGTATTTGATACAACCTTAGGCATTTTCTATATCTTCAGTTAAATCATTATCACTTAGCATTGAAACTTTATACCTTCCAAGAAGTTCAAGGAAATCAAGTCTTGATAATCCTAAAACCCGAGCGGCGACTCCGGAGGATACTTTACCAAGTTCATAAAGCTTTACTAGTGAAGTAATTTTAATTTCTGATTCAAAATCCTTCCCACTTAGCCTCAAAGAATTAGCTAAATATTCTGGATATTCTACTTTAATAGTTTCTTCCATTTTATCCTCCTTTTTAATAAAGATAACGAAATCGCAGACGATTTTAATAATACGGCAGCTTTTTATGAATGTCAACAATGGGAGACCTACTGGTAAGTACGTTTCTACTTCGTTTTTAAGGGTTTAAAGTAACTTCAGTTTCCCAATGCATAGCGACTTTTCTTACTGTAAACCCAAAATACGATTCTTTTCCTTATTGACCTTTCTAATAATATTTTACTTTCACCTGAAATAGGCAATAAGGAGTCTAATAAGTGCTTAAATCACTTCTTGAGGAGATTCAGAAAGTCCTAATACATCATTCGATCATCCCCCCTATTGTGGCGTTAGCCTTAAAATTTTGTCTGGTTGGTTGAGCACCACATAAAGCGCTCCATCAGGCCCGAATTTAAGGTCCCTAACGCGACCGTATCCTTTTAGGATCATTTCCTGTTGCGCCACTTTATGGCCTTCAACAGGTAGTCTTCTCACTTCCTCAAAGGCAAGCGCCCCTATAAACAAATTGTTTTTCCATAGGGGAAATAAAGGGCTGTCAGAAAATTCAGCGGGTGAAATGGCAATGGAGGGATTCCAGAAGATAATGGGCTGCAACATCCCTTCCTGAGTTGTTTGGTTGGATACTACACTCCCGTCGTAGTCTATTCCATAAGTAATATCAGGCCAACCATAATTGCCTCCTTTCTTTAAAAGATTTAGTTCATCACCTCCCATAGGGCCATGTTCGGTAAACCAGATTTCACCAGTCCCAGGGTGTTGAGCTATTCCCTGCACATTTCTGTTACCTATTGAATACAATTGAGGCAATGCGCCAGGCTGATTAATAAATGGGTTGTCATCGGGAATACTTCCATCAGGATTGATGCGGTAGATCTTAGCTACCGGCTTGCTCAGATCCTGAGCGTCTTCGGCATACCCCATATCGCCGATCGAAAAATACAGGTACCCGGCTGTGTCAAACAAAAACCTGCATCCCCAACGGTTACCCTTAGTCACCAGTAGTTCGTCCGGGACTTCAAACAGGGTTTGTTCATCAATCCACTGGTTTTGGTTAATTTTCCCTCTAACAATTTTGGTCATGGCCGGAGCAGAATCGTCTGTGATATTTTCAGGAGCATAACTAAAAGCCAGATAGATCCATCCATTTTTTTGATATTCAGGATCAATCGCAATATCCATGTATCCACCAGTCCTGAACTCCTGTGATTGGGGAGTTCCTTGAATCGGCGCCACAGAAGGTGTACCATCTATAATCCAGCGAAGGAGTCCTGGCCTTTCAGATACCAATGCACTATCCTTGGATACAAATTCAATGGACCATGGAGCCTGGATAGCGTCCACTACCCATTCCTCAATCTTCAAATCATATTTTTCAGTTTGAATATGCTCAGGAATAGAACGATCTATATTTGGTTGAATTTTCTGAGCTGTGGAAATAAAATCGACCAGTGACTTGATCTGATCCTTATTCAAAACCTGGTTCCAGGCAATCATTTCTGTTTCGGGAATACCAAAAGTGATATTCCTAGTCATCAAGCTTGCGCTTCTACCGTATTTCCACTCCGTTTTGATAAGTGAACTAGCTGAATTGCCTTCGAGATTAGCTCCATGACATCCTGCACAGTAGGTTTTATATAATTTTCCCCCCTCTTGTGCAGACACACTGATAGCTAGGACTGAAAATTGGAGAAACAACAGCCCAAGTATTTTGAAAACGTTCTTCTTCATATGATGACTTATAAGTGCTGTTAAGAATAATGGAATATACTATTTTTGGATATTGCATCCAATTTTGGTTAACAAGGACTTTTCAAACTTTCTCTTATAAAGGTTAAAACAGACCCAATTTAACATTCGGCAATATTTACTGAAATTTTAGCCAAACCTCCCTCAGAGGTTTCCTTGTATTTTGATTTCATATCCAGAGCGGTTTCCCACATTACTTTGATTACGTTGTCTAAACTTAATCGAGCAGCAGAGGAGTCGCCTTCCAATGCCATGTTTGAGGCAGTAATGGCTTTAATGGCCCCCATGCTATTTCGCTCAATACAGGGTATTTGTACCAATCCGCCTATAGGATCGCAGGTCATGCCTAAGTGGTGCTCCATGGCTATTTCTGCCGCTTGAAATACTTGTTCTTTTCTTCCGCCAAGTGCTTCTGTCAGCGCTCCTGCTGCCATAGAACTCGAAACACCTATTTCAGCTTGACAACCTCCCATTGCCGCAGAAATAGTAGCCCCCTTTTTATAAAGTGTACCTATTTCTCCTGCGGTCAGAATGAATTTCACGATTTCATCCTCGTCAAAATGAGGCGTAAAACAGTAGGCATACATCATTACTGCTGGAATTACACCGGATGCGCCATTAGTAGGTGCAGTAATGATTCTTCCAAAAGAGGCATTTTCTTCATTGACAGCCAATGCAAAAACGCTTATCCATTTATTAACTGTATTAAAATCTTTGGGACCTTTCTTAATGGCCTTAATCCATTCATCTACACTATTGAATTTTTGTCCTTGTAAAAACTTTTTGTTCAAATCGTAAGCCCTTCGTCTTACCTTTAAACCTCCAGGTAGAATTCCTGATTTATTAATGCCTCTAAAAATACAATTTTTTATTTCGTTCCAGATGTAGAGGGCTTGTTTTCGAGTTTCAGCCTCAGTTTGCCAGGCTGTTTCGTTAAGCATCACAAGCTCAGATATTTTTAGGTTTAGTTTATTGCAAGTATTCAATAGGTCTTTTTCTGAATGGCAGGGGTATTCAGATTTGATCGGGTGCTGCGCCACTTGATCAGAAGCTTGTGTGACGACAAAACCGCCACCTACAGAAAAATAGTCTCTCGAAACAGAAGTACCGTCTTTTAGGGTAGCCTCAAATCGCATCCCATTTGGGTGATAATCCAGACTTTTGTTGAACTCAAAAAGGATGTGTTTTTCGTAGTTGAAAGGGATGGCATGGTTTTCTGAAATATTGAGACAGCCACTCTGTTTAATATTTTCAATTTTTTCGTCTATTTTACCCGTATCAATGGTTGTAAAATCCTCATTGGAGAGTCCCAACATCACTGCAATATCAGTACCATGACCCAACCCCGTCTTTGCTAATGAACCAAACAAAGAAGTTTTAATCTCGGTGACATCGTTGATTTGCTTGTTTTTATTCAAATGGCTTAAAAAAAACAGGGCTGCCCGCCATGGTCCCATGGTATGTGAACTAGAGGGACCAATGCCAACTTTTATTATTTCAAAAATGCTTATTGATTCCATATTAATTTTAAACCCTAATCAATTACCTTTTAAAATGTTATGTAAGATACGACTAACGTACCAATAGGTAATATTTCATTAAGCTTTTAATGGCTAAAAAAGCAGTTTAGGCCAATTCCAGCAATTTCCGATTGCCTAAACATAGATTTTATCTTTTTGCCATTTCAGGGGACTGTTCTTGATGTAATGCTGTAATCTCTCAAAGGATGCTGAATTCGGGATGATGTGGTCATGAAAACGAGCTTGTCAGGTAAAATCGACATGGATTAACCGCGTGTGTTTAGTGACGGATGGTTTGAAACCTCGAACAATGGATGCCAGATTTTTCAATTGTGGTTCGAATTGGTTTTTGGTACAAATGGTTATAAAATACGTACCGTTTTTGCCATAATCATACCCGGTCAAACGGGCAGATGCTATGCTGTATTTATTTTGGTATTTGTCCATTTTTTCTTGGTGGCTTTTTCCGTGAGAGACGGAAATAATCGAATGTCAATCCTTATTTTGGATTTCCATTTTATATTTGGAGGCCAACTGATAGCTTTATTCTTGCCAACCGATTGTGCTTTTCTAGGTTTACTAAAATGCACAAAAATACAAACCATTAATTGGTAGGAATCATCTTTGCCGAAGGATCCATTGCTAGCACGAAATTACCGCTAGAGAGGTTTTGACTTTGTATCTTTTTATTTGTCGTAATGATACCTGCAAGCATAAATTAACAACTCATTATTAATTACTTGGTACACTAGTCGATGTTCATTATCAATTCTTCTGGACCAATAGCCGGCCAGGTCATGTTTTAGAGGTTCGGGCTTTCCTGTTCCATCGAATGGATTTCGCTGAATGTCTTTTATTAATTCATTAATTTTCTTGGTAATTTTTTTATCGATTTTAAGCCAATATCTGTAGTCTTCCCATGCATTTTCTGTAAAAATAAGTAGCATATCATTCGACTATTTCCTGTCTTACAGTTTTACCTACTTTCATTTGCTGAATAGACTCATAAAGTCGCTCAGCATTCTTTTGTGAACTTAAGAGATGAAGGGTTTCCATAATAGAATTGTATTCATCAAGTGAAATCATCACAGTTCCTTTTCCACTTTTTCTTTTAATGATCAAAGTTTCATTATCCTCTTCAACGCTGTCTAAGTAACTTTTTAGTGCATTTCTAAATTCAGAATAGTTGGCAGCAATCACGATAAATATTATTTAGGTTCGTTTATAAGTACGAATATAAGTACAAGATGTTTAATTTTTACAATTAAGGTGTATTTTATTGATTTCAATTCCAAAAACGCAATGAATTGAATTTCATTCGATTACATCGCTAATTACAAATTTTAACAAATAACCTTTAAATAGGGGGTCAACTTGCTCCGGCAAACCCAAGTGACACAAATCGAACCGTTATATCCGGATTTGAAGGTTTTAATTTGAAAATCCATTTTCATTAAAGAAACAAAACGCATTCATTTTACATAATGTTATGCACTTTTTTGGATTGCTTTATGGTGAGTTCATGAAGAAATTCAGGGGAAAAATCTGCCCCACAATCCCATCCAATTGTCCAGCGGTCTTGGGTGAAGTTTTTAAAATAATTTATATCCTTCAATGGTTCGAAAACCTCTCCCCATATTTCGTCTTTTAAATCTACAGTCCCAGTTAAGCCGTCTGAAAAAGTTAACTTTATCTGGTAATCTGACACGTATTCCGCTTGCTCGACTTTTATTAATAGTATATTCCTTGTCATTATTCCAAAGGTTTAATTCTGTTTAGAGGTTTCCTTTCTTCAATACGTTTCCAGTTTTCAAGTAGCGCTTCTTTATTTTGATCCAGCCAATCATATACAAGACCTAGTGCTCTCCTTGACATTTTACCTGTTAATTCTCCTGTTTCAATATTTACAATGGCCTCATAATCCTGATATTCAATGTGAAAATGAGGAGGGTTATGTTCATTGAAGTACATTTTGATAATTATTCCGTAAAACCTGCTAATCTCTGGCATCCTCATTATTCAAAGTTCACCTTTTTAATATACGAAAATCCTTTGTAAACAATTGGGTTTATATGGATAAAATTTGGTTTTAGGATTATTACCTATTCTAATTTCAATTTTCAGGATTGCTTAAAATGACGTATTAAAACATAGTTATTTTAAAAAAAATCCGCAAAATATAGAAATATATAGGTTCCTTAATTCTAAGTTTAAGTCTATTTTTTAAAGAGGTCATAACTTTAAGCCTTCCACCTGACCCCTGTATTTTGTCCTTGGATAATCCGACATTCTAATATTGTCTCTCTCTAACTCATTCAGCGCATTTTTTGCAATCCATTTAGCTGAGGAACTTTCATCTTCTAGTATTTCATGCGCCACTAAGATGGCTTTTTTGTTGAGGTCTGGTTTTCTTTTCCCAATGTTTCGCAAAGCCCAATTCACGGCTTTTTTGACATAAAGCCTTTCATCATTCGCCTCTCGCTTTATGATGGGGAAAAACCGCTCAAACCGCGCATTGTCTGATAATTTATCTGCCATACAGTAGGAAGCCATAATGGTAAAACCAGCTCTTTTTTCAAATTCAGATTTCCTTTTTGTCCATTCCAGGATTTTTGCCAGGGCAAAATAACTTTTAGCAAACAGCCCCATAGAAAAGCTATCACAAATCTCCCAATTCTCAAATGTTTTGACCCATTTCTCCATTAATTCTTCGGTAATATCCTTGGGCTTGAATATCTTGCTACATAAAATGCGCCCTTCATAGATGCCACTGTCAAAAAGCTGTAAGGCTAGTTCGTTGTCCTTTCCAATATCCTTAGCGATCCTCTTTAGTTCGGAATGATAAATCCCCAAAGAATTATTAGAGATAATCCCAAATTTTTTTCCTTAAAAGTTACTTTTTCAGGGTTTTGGAGGGCGTAAAGACAGGCTATGGTTTCCTTGTAGGTCACTGGTTTTGGATTTTAATCTCTATTGGGTTTAATTCCCCGAGGCTTGCCTCGAGAAATGAAAAAATTTTCCGCTAAATGCCTCGTGGGCTTGCCCCGAGGTTGTTTACTTGGGTGCGCTTGGTTCTTTATTGCTAGCATTGCTTTGTACGTTTAAACACACTAAGGTTTAAAAGCAAAGCCAGGCTCTTGGGAAGATGCTACATGTTTTTATTCAAGATACACCAAATGGGTCATTTTATAACCACTAATTCTGCCACTCCATCAGCCCTAAAAATAGAGAAAATTATTGCCTGAAGTTACGGGATCTTCATCAGCGATTTAATCCAGAGCGTTCAGAACAGACTGCTCCAGGCATTATAAAAGGCAGTTACTGGCAACCATTTTCAATAAAACCGGGTAGCTCCCATGTAGTGTTTTCAGAAAATTTTTAATGCTCAAAAGTCAAACTTTCCAACTGCTTTTTCGCAGCCCTCCCAAAAGAGGTTGATGTTGGATTCATCCAACAGAAGGTCTTCGGGTGTGATCAAATCAGGATAGCCAGTCCAGCCGGCAGTTGGCCCATAGAAATATCCAGCCTTGGCTTCCGGATCCATTGATGCGCGAATGATGCCAGTGGCGCCATCTTCGGCAGATTGTGCCTGGTTCATAAAGTCTGATTTGGCATCCATCCCTCCTTCTTCTGCGGTTGTTACCTGTAGGTTGGTTGGCGCCAGTCCTGGATGTGCGAGTAGTGGAATGATGTTTTTTATATTGGCTGCTTCCAACTTCTCTTTTAATCCGTAAGTGAAAACCGAATTGGCCAATTTGGTTTGGTGATACCGTTCCCATCTTGGTCCTCGGAATCCAGTATTTTCTCCTTCCGCTTTATCACCTCCCAAATTGCCACCGTTTTTTTCGAAGTATTCCATCTTCAATGGACCGCCTAGTCTGGCCATCGAGCTATGATTCACAATACGCGCCTCTTCACTCTTCTTCAAAAGGGGGAATAATTCTCCTGTTAATCAGATACTCATCACCTCTTCATTCAACATGTCATTCAGACCAGACTTTTTCAGCCATTAAAAGGATTATTTGTAGATTAAATCTTGTCTTGTCATTTAGCTTTCGTCTCCAACTCCCCTGATTTTCTTGCGATTATAACCCTTCTCGATTGAAGTCGGGAGAGGCACTACGAATCTTATGGCATATTTTGGATTAAAAAAACAACAGTGATTTTGGTTAAGGTTGGCCAATGTCCTCATGCCATAAATCAGGATTTTCCAATATGAAATCCTGCATTAAATCAATGCATTGTTGATTGTTTAATACCACTACTTCAACTCCGTTTTCTCTCAACAAATCCTCTGATCCCAAAAATGTTTTATTCTCACCTATGATTACCTTGGGGATACCATAAAGTAATATTGCTCCGGAACACATCGGACAAGGAGATAAGGTGGTGTATAGGACGCTGTTTTTGTAAACGGCGGCTGCCTGTCTTCCGGCGTTTTCTAAGGCATCCATTTCTCCATGTAAAACGACACTTTCTTGCTGAATTCGCTTGTTGTGCCCTTTTCCAATTATTTGTCCCTTATAAACTAAAACTGATCCAATAGGGATTCCTCCTTCTTTAAGCCCCTTCTCAGCTTCTTTGATCGCTTCATTAAAAAATCCTTCTGTGGTCATATTGCTCTCTTTAATTATTGCATTCTATTGCTTCTACCTGCTTTATTTTTTCAATATTTCAATCAATTCTTTGGTGCATCTTGTCCCATATTTTTCTCATTTGTACCAAAAACACAAAATTTAGGTCATGTTTTGTAGATGGGCATTTTTTTCACCACCATGGAAAGTTAAACAAGGTATCAATTTCTCAGTTCTTCCATAGCTGCAAGGATTTCATCCAGCCATCAAACGTTTTCAGGTATTGATAACTGTTCACATTTTTATCAACCATATTTAGCCCTTTCCTCAATTTGAAATTGCTAAATGCTAGGGCATTTAGCAAGATAAAGAAACCAACGCCCATATAGGGGATATTTACCGCCCAGGCCATTTCCATAATTAAAAAAGACCCTCCTGAGTATTGGTATATGCCCGACATATCTTTATGATAATGGCGGCATAAGGCAAAATTTATGCGGTATAAAAATCGTTGCTCACGCTTTTTGTTTATTGACTTAACCAATGATTTATTATATCATCTTACCTGATGCTTTGGCCTGAGAATCCATATTCCGGCCGATAATTAAGCCAATTACCATTCCGAAACCAATACCAAACGCAATGCCTAAAGACCGCTCAAAACTCGATAAAAATACAATGCCAAAAAGAATTCCAAACGACAATCCTAAACCTATACCCAAGTTGGTATAATGCCCTTTAGCAGTTAAGGATAGGGTATCCTTTAAGTATTTCTTAAACTGCTGAAGGGCTTTACTAACATATTTTTTTTTGTTGGCTGTCGTTGACTTTAAATCAAGACCTTCAAGTTCCCTCTCGATAGATTGAATTTCAGTTTCTGATAGATCTCTTTTCTCCAAACTGTTTATTATTTCGATGAATTCCTGGTAAACCTTAATCTCAACCTATTAATATATTTCCTCATTTAGTTGGAGGCCAATCAGTTTTAGTTTTCCTGCCATCAGATTATGCTTAGCGGTTGTTATAAAAAGATGCGCAAAAAAAACTACTAAATAAGAGGGGTCAATTTGCTCCGGAATATCTAGGTGGCACAAATCGAACTGTTACCCCGCCGATGAAGCGGCATAGTTTGAACCGAAACCCGAGGTACAAATCGAATCGTTATATCCAGAGCGGTGGCTCGTCTGGTCTAGCAAATGTCTTTCCGCCAGATTATTGGCTAATATCGCCCGTAAATACTCGTGCCGCCTCCAAAATATTGATGCTTCAGATGTTCATAAACTAAATTTGTCCTTAAATCTATATCGTCTACTTGATAGGTTGGATATGGCAATACTTCAAACAGTGTTTTATTCACATAATTAAAGACGGCCGCTGCTGTCACAGATTTATCTGACCACTGTTCTATCTTGAGTTTTTCTTTTTTTAGATCTTCAAGCATTTCCACAGAGATTTTCTTTATTTGATTTTTTTCTTTCTCTTCTAATTTTTTACCATACCGTAAAATGTCGAAAATAGCTTTTTGCTCGTCCGTTAATCCCTCTCGTTTTGTGTCCGCCTCTTCTTCCGAATAGGATTTCACGAGTTCAAAAAGTTTTCTGAAAGTTTCCTTAATCACCACTTCGTCTTTCCCTCTGTTGTATTCATCTATGATTTCCTGATAGCGTTTGTAGTAATCCACTGTCAAAGGATTGCGCTCAACCATCCGTTTCAATTCCTTTTCTATTTTGTCTTTCAGTGATTGAACTGCTGCATTTTTATTTTTGGTTTTCAAGAAAAGTTTTTCCAATAGGTCAAAGTCCAAGCCACTTAGATCAATGGTTTTTTCTTCGTTGTGACTCGGTTCTGCAACCATATTGTCGATAGATTCATCCACTACGTTTTGAATTTTTCGCATGATGTCTGCCACATCTGCAATTTCAACATTATCGGCTATGGCGGTATAGATTACATCAATAGCATTCTTTCTTAGCGCATATTGATTTAATGCTTTATCGGGTTGCAAGGCTTTGTATTTTTTAAAAACGACTCTTGCCAAAACTTGAAACTTACGTTTTGTATCGTCATTAGTGTAAACTGCATTGACCGCATTTTCCATCGCAGCTAATTTGTGTAAAGCTTCTGAATTGATTAATTCCTGCAAGTCGAAATTCACTTCATCCTGCAAAAATGTTTCTGTAGCGTCAAGTGCTTCTTCTAACTGCTTAATAAGCTCCTCTTTGGGTTTTACAGGCTGTTCAGGTTTCTTTCCGTCTCCCTCGTCACCAGAGGATCCATAAATAGCCAACGCATCTAATAACGCAGTGTAGGTTTCAATATAGTCAACGATCAAACCGTTGTTTTTACCTTCACTGATACGGTTAGCTCTCGCAATGGCTTGCATCAATGTGTGCGATTTCAAAGGTTTATCCAGATACAAAGTTGATAGCGTAGGTACATCAAAACCGGTAATCCACATTGCACAAACTATTACAAAACGGAACGGATCATCCTCATCCTTAAACCTTATTTCCAGATCTTGAGTGTTCATTTTCTCACGATGTGGCTCAATGTCTAAATCCCACTTATGAAACTTCTTTATCTCGTTTTGTTCTGAACTAACTACAACGCAGATTTCCGTTTCCTTTATCCATTGCAGTTCACGGCTTTTTTCCAACAATTCCTGATCTCCATATTTCCTTCTTTCGACCTCTCTTTCCAATTTTTCTACATATATTTTCCAATGTGCTGTAATAAGGGCATACATCCTTACAGCAGTGAGCTTGTCTAAAGCAACAAACATTCCTTTCCCTTTGTAACCTCGATTACAAAAATGCCAAACAGCATCCTTGGCAATGGCATTCAATCGTTTTTTGGCGGTAAGTATTGGGTATTCTCTGGCACAAAGTTGCTCTACCTTGCTGCGTTGATCGCTGTCCAAATCTTCTGTCTCGGCATCTATTACCGCTCTGATTTGCTCGTTGATAACAGGGTTTTTCAATCCTAAATATTCACCTCTATTTTCGTAGTAAAGTGGAACAGTAGCCCCATCATCCACACTTCGTTTGAAATCGTAGCGAGAAACATAATCGCCAAAAATACGCTTGGTAATTTCATCATCTTTGAAAAGAGGTGTTCCTGTAAAACCAATGAATGACGCATTAGGCAACGCATTTCTCAGGTTCATTGCCAAATTCCCACCTTGAGTTCGGTGTGCCTCATCCGAAATAACAATGATGTTATCCCGTTTGGTAATTTCATCTTCAAAATTGAATTTGTGAATGAGGCTAAATAAGTAACGGTGTTCCGAACTTAGCAATTCTCTCAAGTGCTTTCCGCTATTGGCTTTCATTGAATCTTTTGAGCCTGATTTTACTTGTGGCACTGCTCCAATCCCGCTGAATGTGCCGTAAATTTGTTTGTCTAATTCGTTACGATCGGTGACGATTAAAAAAGTGTAACTACCTGTAAATTTGTGGTGAATTTTCTGGCAGAAGAAAACCATTGAGTAAGATTTCCCGCTTCCTTGCGTATGCCAAAAAACCCCGAGTTTTTGCTTTTCTTCTAAACTAATTTTGCCCAGGTTATATAGTTTATCTTTGTGCTGTATATTTTCAATTGCCTTGTTTACGCCAATGAACTGGTGGTTACGGGCAATCAGTTTTACAACTTTCCCCAATGAGCTATCAAATAAAACAAAGTTTTCGAACAAATCTAAAAATCGCTTCTTTTCGCAAACTCCAATAATTATCCTGTCTAAGGCAACTATGCCTTCGTCTTCCTCGGTGATTCGCTTCCACTCGTGGAAGTGCTGATACTTGCCAGTAACACTTCCAATACGACTTTCAATCCCGTTACTTAATACCACAAAAGCATTGTAATAGAACAGTTTTGGAATTGCATCTTTGTAATCAGTGAAATTATCATTGTAGGCATTTTCTAATTTCCTGTGGGCAGCTTTCAGCTCTATGAATAATAAAGGAATGCCATTTACAAAGCCGATAATGTCTGGCCTACGTTCACGGTTACTTTTGCCTTTCAGCCACAATTGTCGGACAGCTAAAAAATTATTGTTGGCTGCATTGTCAAAATCAAAGACTTTAAGTGTTTTGTTTTTTACCTGTTCACCTTTCTCGTTGATGAAGTCAACGGGAATACCATTCCGCAATAATTGATGTTTCTCAAAATTGATCTCGGCTAAGGACTTGGTGATGCTTTCTTCTGTAAGTCTTTCGTAGGCATGATCGTAGGCTTGTTCGGGCAAGGTCGGATTAAACTGCTTTAGTTTTTCAAGGAAAATCTTTTTGAGTACTACTTCTTTTTTGCTCATTCTACCCAAAGTACTTCCTTCGCCAAAGCCTTCTTTGTTGTAGGCCACAAGTGTGTCCCAACCCAACTGATTGAAAAATAAATCAATGGCGGTTTGTTCTACGAGGTTGTCTTCAGAGTATTCCCAGGTCATAAAGGTTTATTAAATTTATCATCGTTCCATTTTGCGGGATTATCAATTATGTATTTCGAAATGGTTTGATGTGATTGTTCATTTCGAATAATGTGTTCCCAATAATTGCGTTGCCATAATTTGCCGTTGAATGGTTGCCAACCCATATTTTTGACCCCACGAATATATTCGTTGGTGGACATTGTTTTAAACCATTGGACCACCCGATGTAGGGGCGAACCTATGTGTTCTATGTGTTCGCCCTCCTCCGAACCGTGTGGGGTACCCGAACCGTTTGCGGAATTGGAACCGTGTGGGGTATTAGTATTTGGGCAGACACGCAGGTCTGCCCCTACGGATCCCACGTTTTCGATGACGCAATGGAAATGATTGGGCATTGTAATCATTTCGTGGCATTTGATATCTGTAAATTTATTTTCCAATTCAAAATACCATTTTTCAACCATTTTGCCTGCATCATTTAATTTCATCCGTACGGGCGATCCTATGTGTTCGCCCAAATTATCATTGGCACCCAAAATTGAACCAATTTCCCCAAACAAATGCTCCCTATCTTGACAGCAAATGGTAATAAAATACAATCCTGCCTGCGAATAATCGTAGCCTTTCAGGCGGATAGACCTGCGGTGGTGGATAGTTGGATTGTATTTTAATTTATCGTTCATATTATAATCGTTGTTGGGGCGAAAATCTTTCGCCCTTATTTTACCGTTGGGGTTGGGGAGAAAGATTTTTCGCCCTTACACCTCTATTTGTCCATTCATCAGTTTAGGTAATAAGATATCCCGTGCCTCTCGGAGTTTGGCGTTTTGTTTTAAAAGGTTTTCAATGAAATTGAAAGTAATTTTAAATTCTCTTTCAAAATTTACCGAGACATTCTCATTTTTTGGAAGCTTGATTTTCATTTGTCTAAACTTGCCTTTTGAAATCTCTAAAAATGTTGAACCGTTTGCGTTTCCAATGATTTCTTCCTTCCTATTTTTCAAATCAAAAAGCATATAGGCACTGTGATTTTCATTGAAAGGAGTAATATTAATGAAGCCTTGATTTGTTGAAGCAGGTTTATTTATCAAACCGAAATAACCAATGCTTGCTCGGCTTGTCATCAAAATCGTTTTTGGCGGAACTAACTTAGCTGAACTTTTTTGCAAGCCTAATTCTGTAATTTTTTTATCGCTGTCTATCAAAACAATTGAATTGTGTTTGGTTAAATCTGTTGGCGAAAACCATAGAATTTCTCCTTCGTCCCAAAAACGTCTATCTCCAGTTGATGGTGTACCACCTCCAAGCGTTTCACAAACTTCTTCAATAAAGAATTCCTCCATCTCCTCCTCCCTCACAATCCCCTTATACCTCAAAAACGCCTTCTCCTCCAACAACTTTATCCGCTTCAAATTATTATCTATCAAATCATCATAAGCCGATAAAATGGAAGCGATTTTGCGTTGGATAGGGAAAGAAGGAATTGATGTTTTTACAGAAAGTAGCTTTTCAAGACTTAGGTTTTCTCTGGCGGTTCCCTCTGAAATCCCTTTTAAATGATTTTTCAAACATTCTAAAGTGTATTTTACAAACTTGGCATCCGAAATTCCTTCATATGGAATGAAGCCAATAACACTATCAGGAAAACAAGCGTCAAAGCCAAGTATCGCAGTTTCAGCAGTGTTTGCTCCAACAATGGAAATTACCAATGTGCCTTCTTTCCATAGTTTACTTTGGGCTAAACCTTCTTCACTATAAGTTTGAGAATATTTAGTGATGTAGAAATTTGCGTTTTGAATATCACCAGTTTGAATAAGTGGGTAAATGCCGCCATATAAGTGTTCTGCATTTCTTGGTCGATGTCTCGATTTACCTCTCCCAACAAATCCCAATTCATTAAGTGTTTTCATTTCCCACTTCATATCACCACCGTTTTAAAATTTCCAGCAATAGCATTCGCCAAAGCAGCAGCCTCTGCATTCAAGCCATCTAACTCAATGTGTATTAGTTTATTCATTATCATCATTAAGTTCATTTAGTTTATCCAAATTCTCTTTAACCAAAGCCTCTAATTGATAGCTTGCTACACCCAATGGCTTATCTAATCCACGCATGGCATATTCTACTTTCACATTGCTTTTTGATGCACACAAAAGCAAACCAATAGTGGGTTCATCTGCGCTTGTTTTCAAGCTGTCGTCTATGGCACTTATATAAAAATTGAGCTTAGAAACATATTCGGGCTTAAACTCGCCCGCTTTTAATTCTATCACTATGTAGGCGTGCAGTACGGTATGGTAAAATAGCAAATCTATTCTGTAATCTGTATTGTCCACTTCAATAGCATATTGCCTACCAACAAAGGCAAACCCTTTGCCTAACTCCAACAAAAAATCGGTTATTTTTGCGGTTAATAATTTTTCAATTTCAAGTTCCTTAATTTTGGTGGCTAAGGTTAAAAAGCCAAAGTGGTAAGGGTCTTTAAAAATACTTTTTGCCAAATCAGATTGATAATCAGGCAATGTATGTTTGAAATTATTGATTGCTTTTCCATTCCTTTCATACAATTTGCTCTCAATTTGAAGCAACATTACATCTCTGCTCCATTCGTTTTTTGCAGTTTCTATTATATAAAAAGCTCTTTCATTTTGCTCTTTTACCTTAGCTATAAGGCTAATATGGTGGTACCAGGTAATTTGTGCAAGTGGCACTTGCACAAATTCGGTATTGCTTAGTGCAAGCGGCACTTGCACTATTGGATATTGAGGATATGCTTCTGCAAAAGCCCTCATATATTTAAGGTTTCTAAGAGAAAACCCTGTACTGTTTGGAAAAGTAACCGCTAAATTATAGGCTAATAAATCAATTATTTTAGATCCCCAGCCTTCTTGTTTTTGTTGTGTAATTATGGAATTTCCAATATCCCAATACAATTGAAGCATTTCTTCATTTACCTTAAAAGAGGCACGGGTTTGAGCCTGCTTTATTTTATCGGATATTAAAATTGTCCAATTTAAAAACGCCTTAGATTCTGTTATTTCTTTGCTCATATCGCCAATTCTTTGAAATTCTCAGAAATGGTTTTAGCTAATGCAACTGCCTCTTCATTCAATCCCTCCAACTCAAGGTGTATTTCGTTCAGGCGTTCTTCGTAGTCAAAATCATCATCGGTAGCGATGTCCACACCAACATACCTTCCCGGACTTAAACTCCAGTCTTTTGCTTCTATTTCTGTTTGGCTGACTACTTTGCAAAGACCTTCCACGTCGGCATAAAATCCTTCAGGAAAACGGCTTGTAAGCCAATGGGCCTGTTTGTAAAAATATTCTATTTCATGGAGCAAGCCTGGCTCCTCTTCATTCGGGTTACCGCTTAGTTGCTGTTGCAGTGCTTTCAGTTGGTCGAGCTCTTCTTTAAGGCCTACCTGCCCGTCTTTAGGGAGGTTCAGCTCTTTCCAGTCTTTGTTTTTATTAAGTTGGTATTCTTTCTGTGCGATAGCTATGGCATCAAAGAGTTGCTTAATTAGTTCGTCCTGTTGCTTTCTAAGGTTTTTACATGCCAGCGCAATGGGCTGAAGTAAGTGTTCGTCTGGGGAGGCATTTTCTGCCAAAGAGACTAACTCATTTTGGATCTGCTCAACCAGCTCACCTTCTTCAAAAACAAGGGAATCAGCAAAATTTTGTGCTGTTTTATCCGTTTCTGATAGCTTTATTGCAAAATTAACGACCTCTTCATGTACTTTTTCAAACTCCTGCTGAAGTGAGACAAGGACGTTGGCTGTTTCTTTGGCCAAATCTGCAGCTGTTTGCAAATAATCCTTTACCGTTGTTTCAAACTTAGTGCTATTGCCTCTGTACAGGTTTACGATGCAAATTAGGTTTTGCAATTGCTCAGGACTAAAGTCGTTTACCTTACTGGTTACCTTGCGGTAAATTTTTCGAGCATCGAGCATCAGTACTTTATCACTTTTAGCAGGATCTTGTTCTTTGGCTCTATCATAAAACCAAAGGGTGCATGGCAAACTACGGGTATAGAAAAAGTTATTGCCAATAGCCATCATCACATCCACGGCTCCTGTTTTCACCAGCTTTTCCCGAATATCTTTTTCGCTATGACCGGCATCGCTGGCAGAAGAAGCCATGACAAATCCAGCTCTACCCGTGGGCTTCAGATAATTGTAGAAATACTGGATCCACAGGTAATTGGCATTATCGTTTTTCGGCAGATTTACTTTTCCGTCTAATAGCAAACGAGGGTCTTTCTTTACGGCATCTTTGGCTTTGTCCACCCCATCCACATTAAAAGGAGGGTTGGCCATTACAAAATCTGCCCCGCCTACGATGTTGTGTTTGTCTTCGTAGAAGGTATTCCCCTCTTGAATGTTTCCTTCCAACCCGTGTACGGTCAGGTTCATCTTAGCGAGTTTGGTATTGAGATCAGCTTTTTCCTGTCCGTAGAAGGTGACTTTTTCGGCAGGTTTCAGTCCTTCGCTTTCTATGAAATACCCTGTTTGCACAAACATACCAGCACTACCACATGCTGGGTCAAACACAATACCGTGATCAGGTTCAATTACATTTACAATTGTCTGCACCAAACTCATAGGCGTGAAAAACTCTCCACCTTCCTGTGCTCCTGTCATGGCAAATTTGCCAAGGAAGTATTCGTAAATCTTCCCAAATAAATCACCTTCAGCTTTTTGAAGTACTTCTTTATTAAAAATACGAAGCAGTTCCCTAAGCAAGTCCTTACTGAAAATGGAAAAGTTCTTGGGTAATACGCCTTTGAGGTTGTCGTACTCCTCCTCAATCAGTTTCATTGCGTTGTCTATCGCTTCGCCTATGTCCGCACTTTCGGGCAAGGAAACTAAATAGTCGAATTGCGCTTTATCAGGAAGGAACATTGAGTTTTGCTCTTCAAAATCTTTTTTGGTCAACGCCCTTCTGCCTCTTTGGGGATGTGAAGGCAAAGTTTTCTCTACTTCTATTTTTACTTTTTGAAATCTATTGTAAGCGTGTCGTAAAAAGATCAGTCCCAAAACAGGCATGGAGTATTCGGAAGCAGTCAGTTTGCTATTTGCTCTGAGTTGGTCTGCTGCTCTCCATAGTTCTGCTTCGAGTTGGCGTAATTGTTTTGCTTGCATTATATCTTAATTCCAATTTGTTTATTCATTTTTCAAAAGTAAAAAGCTAACTCGGTTGCCTAAGCAAAATTGAATTTCTTGGCAAATTTTATCGTTAGCGAATTTATATGTCTTTTTACATTCTTGTTTACATACAGATATACGTATCGGTAGGTATGTTTCCACTTTTTTTATCCTAGGTTTTCAATGATTTAAAAGTAACGTCAACCAATAGCGGCTAATTCTCTTTTGGTTGAAGGCGCCATTATCTATTCCACCCAAAATACAACTATTTCCCTAATTGATATTCCTTATTTTTCATTTTAATTTTGAAAAGCAACAGGGAATAGGTACTCCAAAGCTTTTTTAGTGGTTTTGGAGGGCGTAAAGACAGGCTATGGTTTCCTTGTAGGTCACTGGTTTCTATATTTTAAAATTGATATTAGCTTCCTGAATCCTAAATTTGAGATCAATATTCCAGACGATTAATAATTAACCATTAACAATTAGTTATTAATACCTATCATGAATAAAATACAACAGCTTTTGCAATTCGGTCTTTTGGACGCTGGAGCTGCCGGTGTAGTTGTTGAAGAAGGTGCTGAAGAGGAGTACTTTGCCGCTTTTGGTCAATAGGAAACCACTGAGGGCGGTGCTCATGCTTAGGGTGCCGGTCTTGGCGTAGATGTATGCGGGCTGACCTAGGTCTGCGGGGTACCAGTTTCGGATGGTGCCAGATTCTCCGCCTGCTGGGAAGTAGGCTTTGATTTTTTCCATGGGAATCTCGGTATGGATTTTTTGAAGGAGCTTTACTACCGAACGTGGGGTAAACATATTTTGTGGCGAAAGGCCTGAGCCATCCACCCATTGGGGTTCGTCGGGAAGGTCTGCCAGCCAGTTCTTTTTTGCATAGGCGATGCCTCCACTGATATTGATGGAATCCAGTACGGCATCAGAGACAAGGACTAACAATTGTTCTGCCAAGAAATTGTCACTTATTTTTAGCATTTGGGCGTATAATGAATCTGCCTTTACGGTAGGCAATTGCTTATGTGCGCTATGGGTATAGCCCTTGTCTTCCAGTAGTGTAATTTTCTTTCCTACAGCCTCTTGTAATAAGTTTCTGGCCAAATTTGCTGAAGTAATAAATGGTTTGTCTGTGGCAAATGCCAGGCTATCTTTTTCCCTGTTAAGGGCATATTCATAGGTGTTTTTTTTGAAATCTCGTTGGATAAAATAATTCTCGGAATGTTTTTGAGTTGCTGGTAGCAGGGGCAAGAGGACAGATTTAGGATAGGCTTGGGCTTCCTGTGCATCCGCAGTTTTAGAAAAACGCAGAACATTCCCATAGATAGGCAGTGGGGATCGTTCCGCAGCAAAATAATAAGGGAACCAGTTCCAGGACCATCCCGGACCGTAGGCAGAAAGCCGATCGAAATTATCCACCATATATAAGCCTTTGGCTTCCGCTCTGAGAAAGTTGACCATTGTACTGTCCTGGAAGTCCGGGTGTAAAAGGGAAGGATCTCCTGTTCCCCAGAAAATCAGAGAATCGCCTTTATAGGTATAGTTCAGGCCATTGATATACCCATCGCCCAGGGCTTTATAACTGGTATAGAAGGTAAAGATCTTGGTATTAGAAGCAGGGATAAAGTACTTGGCTTCATTTAGTTTCACCAAAGTTTTGTCCTTTACCGGATCATAGAGCATAAAGCCCATGTGCCCCTTTTCAAATACATCGGAAGTACGTACCGTCTTATTGATTTTTTGGACCGTACAGGAAAAGAAAAACAACAAGCACAACCATTTACAATGTTTCATAGGAAAGGTCTCTGAGGAATACATTTTAACCTGGGAATAAATACTTATGAAAAGTAACATTTTCTGGCCAATTGGGGAAGTGATTTTGGCATTTTACTACCTAAAACCAATGGTTATTCTTAGAATTCTGTTTTTGGTTGTTGGTTAAGTAATTGCACGAAAAGATTTTCGAGGGTTGATTTTGTCAGCATTGTTGCAGAAAAAAGGGCAACAATACCGCCAAAATTGAGTGTCCTTTATTCAATTTACCACGGGCTACACCCGTGGCTAAAATATATCGCCCTTTCAGGGCTCGCTGCTATTTCTGTCTCTCCTATTGGTTTAAATTTATTTCAGTACAAATATCCATTTTAATACCTAATGGAATCAATTACTGAGAGGATTGAAGTCAGGGTTTTTCCCGGGCTATAGCATAATTAATGTTGAATAGTTTGGCAGCCCTGAAAGGGTGAGATACTTTAGCACAGGGTGATAGCCCTGTGACTGAGTAGACGTATGTCTAGTTTTTAAGCCCTGGAAGGGTGACATGAAATCAGTATTAATCCCAAACATAACCTTCATCGTATTCCGCTTTTTACTTTTTCAAAACTGAAACTGATTCGAGGCATTTATTAATGCCGGCATATAAGGAGAGTACAGAAAATATCAATACGAGGTGGCATACTTCACGCAGCGTACTCTTGCCATAAAAAAAGTCTCTCCTATCTTAGGAGAGACTTTTTTAAATTTTAAAATAACCTTATTTTCTTTCTTATTGGTTCCACCAAATTCTGTCCAGAAGGGTGACGTCAGGCACATTGCTGCCATTCCTGCTCACCTCATTGTCAGGGTAGGCCAGTCTTCTGATATACTGCCCATTTAGATTGGGATTCAGGTTGTCAGGCAAGGTCATGTCTTTGTACGCATAATCAAACCTTCTGGCATCATTCCATGTTTCGGGATGGAGAAAAAGGGCCACATATTTTTCTTTCATAATAGCTGCCAGCGAAAGAGACGCTGCACCCATACTCACCTCTGGACTGCTGAGATAAGCCATTTTATCATTATCACTCACTTCCAGCATGTCCATATGCGCTTCGATTCCTGCAAGGTAAGCGGCATATGCCCTATCAGCATCTTGAGGTAGCGCTACTTCGGCCTCTATGAATTTCTGCTCAGCATAGGTAGCGATCAAAAGCGGAGATTGCTCCGAGGTATAATATTGCCCTGGAATCAGGGTCGACCTTGCGCCTTGTTCTGGTGCATTTCCTCTACCTGCTCCATTGGTGACACCAACATACTCTCCATCATCCGTGGATCCAATCATTAAATTCAACCTGGGATCCATGCTTGCGTAAGAAGTTCCATCCAATGCCTCTACAAATTGGGTAGAAATCCAGCCACCTAAAAGAAGGTTTGAATTATTTATGGCCACCTGAGCCCAGGGATTAAACCGCTGCTCAAAGAACACTACATTTGCATCATCAGCATTGCTCGTCAATCCGTTGTCTATGGCAGCCAAAACCTGCTGCGCATTGTAGGCATCGGTTCCTTTGGTGTGTAGCATAAACCTGGCTTTAAGCATATTCCCAAACTTTATCCAGGAGGAAACATCTCCATTAAAGATAAAATCGTCATCCCCCAATGAAAGCGTCGTCGTTCCTGAGAGGTTTTGAATGCCCTGATCCAGCAGACGAAACACTTCATTGTATAAGGTGCGATCATTATCATAGACGGGAGTGACAGAGGTAAAATCAAAACCTTCCGAATAAGGAACACTTCCAAAAACATCCACTGTCATACCTAGGTTTAGGGCCATCAGGACCTGTCCTGCTCCCAGATAGTGTCCTGCATCTTGATCTTCTGCCTTGGCCATAAGGTCAGTCAGGTCAGTCATCACATTATACATATCAAACCAAAGTCCGCTGTAGTTGACCTGATCCATAATATCTGATGAACCTGCTGGGTTAGGCGAGGCGAGGTATTGAACATAACTAGAAGTAATGCCGCCAATAGCCTGCACATTGAGTGACGTTTCGTAGGTAGCGTTGGTCATTAGCCCTGATATAGGGGAGTCCTGAGGATTGTTGGGGTTTTCATTGATATCGAGAAAATTCTCACAAGAGCTAAATGCTAAAAGCAGCATCAGGCTAAGTATGTTATATATAACTTTCATAGTTGCAGTTTTTTTAAAGTCCAAGGCTCAGGTTAAAGAAAACACTCTGTACGCCTGGAAAGCCCAGACCTGTAAAACCGATGGCATTGCCTCCTGCACCTGCAGAAAAAGATTCAGGGTCGAAACCATCCCAGGGGCTGTAAAGAATAATATTATTGGCCGCTACTGAAACCCTGGCTGTTCTAAAAGGCGTGTTCGCAAGAATATTCGGGTTGAGGTTGTACCCTAAGGTGATGTTTCTCAGTTTTATAAAACTGGCATCGTTGACAAAATTTTCACTGGTCGTCCGGTAATGGTTTCTCCAGTACCCTGCACCATAATCTACTCCGTCCGGGCCTGTTCCCTGGCCTAGCCAAACTTCCTTGGTATTGGTAGATCCGTCTGCCAATACGCCATCAAAAACCCTGAAATCTTCTCTGGCTTCTGTAAACTCATTTTTCCCAAATGCGGAAAGAAAGTTACCGAACTGATCGTATTGCTCAAGACCTGTCCTGAAGTCCACAAGAAATGAAAATTCAAAACCTTTATAGGTAAAATCATTGCGAATGCCGCCAATCCATTTAGGTATTGCATTTCCTAAAATCAATTGGCTTCCTCCCCTTACCGGGAAACCATTGGCTCCAATAACTACAGGAAGGTCGCTTTCCAGAAACAAGTTGTCGGGATCAGCACCGAACCTTTGGTAGGTCCTGCCAAAGATATTACCGTAGGCTTCTCCTTCGAGCAATTTCATGGTGACAGACGAGCCGCCATATCCAAATTGACTTCCAACGACAATTTCATCGATTCCCTCTCTAATTGCCTTGATTTCGTTGTTGTTGATGGATAAGTTGGCACTAATGTTCCAGGAAAAATCATTCCCTTTTATCGGACTTCCGCCCAATATAAATTCGAATCCACTATTCTCAATCTCTCCTGCATTGGTGATATAGGAAGAAAAGCCTGTGGCATCGGACACGGGTACGGGGATAATCTGGTCTTTTGCGTTTGATTTGTAATAGGTCACATCAAAGTTAGCCCTGTTGTTCCAAAATGCCGTTTGCAAACCAAACTCTATAGCGGTAGTCTGTTCCGGTCTAAGCGCCAAATCTCCATAAACCGAATTTCTTGTAAAGCCTACCTGCCCATTTAAAGGAAAAACAGAAGGGGAAGCATAGGTTGATCCCAGGATATGCGGATCAGTATCCTTACCCACTTGGGCCCAGGATGCTCTCAATTTACCAAAAGTCACCCAGGATGGAAGCTGTATGTTTTCGCTAAATACATAACCAAGATTGAAAGAAGAGTAGAAAAAAGAATTGTTGTCCTGAGGTAAGGTAGAAGAAATATCATTCCTTCCGGTTACATTCAGGAACAGGTAATTCTTATAGTCTACCATCAGATCTCCGTAAAAACCTACCAATCTCCTCAAACTCTTTCCCTGACTGGCAAAGATTTGAGAAGCGGCACTTAGGTTATAAAATTCTGGAATAACAAAATTTTCACCTCTTGCTGTAACCCTGTCAAAACTTCTTTCAAATATATCGTTACCTAACCTTAGGCTTGTATTCAGGTCTGTGCCAAACTCCTTTTTTAAGGTAAGGTAGAAGTTAGAGGTAAGGTCTCGGCTGTTTATTCTGGTTTCTTCCAGAAAGCCTGTTGAACTAAGGGGTACTTCACCATCTATTCCTCTGGGGCCTGGTGTGATCTCTGTTCTTTTATCGCTGTAGAAGTCATTACCCAAACGGTAGGACAAAGAAAGCCAATCCGTAGGGTGATAATTAAAATTGATATTGCCTATCACTCGATTGACATCATCTTCATAAGTGGCAAAGCGGGCATCATAGATCGGGTTTGTATTCGAATAGGTTCTCATGGTCTCATCCTCATTGATATAATCCCGAACATCTGTAGTTTCAGACCAATACATCATGCGCTCCATAAAGCGGTCATGAGGCACCCTGTTACCACCGGAGTTGCTAAAATTAACAGATCCGGAAAAATCAAACTTTTCAGAAACCTTTACGCTTCCAGATAGCTTGGCTGTCGTTCTGTTCCAGGTAGAAAATGGGATAATACCCTCCTGCTGGAGGTTACCAAATGAACCATAGAAAGTCGCTTTCTCATTGCCCCCGGATATGCTCAGGTTATTGTCTATCTGTATCCCAGTATTAAAAGCCCGGTTCCAGTTGTCCTGGTATTTGTGATCAGGGACTGTTTGCCGCACTTCAGCTATGGGAGCTCCCCAGGAAGGCCAGAAACTGGTGGGTTGGTACTGACCGCTGAAACCCTGGCCGTATTGGTCCTGTAATTTAGGTAGACTGTTAAGGGTTTCAAAACCTACTGCACCGTTGTAATTTACCCTGACTTGTCCTTCCTTCCCTTTTTTGGTAGTGACGATAACAGCACCATTGGCAGCCCTCACACCGTAAAGTGCTGTTGCTGCTGCACCTTTAAGTACAGACATAGACTCCACATCATTGGGATTAAGATCCGCCATTCTATTGGACAGGCCTCTGGGAGAACCTGAAGACTCTATCGTAGAGTTATCCACAGGAACACCATCTACCACAAATAGTGGTTGGTTATTGGCACCAGGGTCCAATGAATTGATCCCTCTGATGATTATCCTTGCCGACTGACCGGGAGCACCCCCTGAGTTGGTCACCTGAACACCTGCAGCCTGACCCTGTAGGGAATTGACAATGTTAGGTTGCTTTGTTTTAGTAATGGCTTCGGCGTTTATGTTTTGTGCCGAATAGCCTAGTGATTTTTTTTCCTGAGAAATGCCAAAAGCTGTTACAATAAACTCATCCAGACCCGTGGCCTCTGCCTGCATGACCACATTCAGCGTCTGCCGATTACCTACAGCTACAGACTGAGTGGCAAATCCTATATAAGAAAAAACCAATACAGGATTGTTACCGGATACATTAATGGTAAAATTCCCGTCAATATCCGTAACCGTGCCTGTTCCGGTACCCTCTGCTACAATGCTGACACCCGGAAGACCTTCCAGGTCCTCTGCGGATATCACTTTTCCGTTGACGGCACTTTGCTGGGCCATAAGTGCCCCATTAAATTGCAGAAGTAGCAACGTCAATAAACAATAAGTAAAATTTTTCTTCATAAACATAAACCAATTAATTGAAGATAGTTTAACAATTCAAATACGCTCTAAATTTTAGCCATAAAGTCTAATATAGGGTAAGAGTAAACAGGATTTTACCTTATTTTCTACCCAAAGACATTGTTTTTACCTTTTAGCTGTTGCTTAGGGTTGATTTGAAATAATGAATTACCATTTAAGTTAGTTATAAAATTTCAAAACCTCCGTTAAAGACAAATAATTATTGAAAATTAAACTTGAAATAAATGGTAGACAATCCATTATGAAGAGAATCAATCGAAAAAGAGAGAATGGCAGTTTTTCGATTTCATGATAGTTGGGCGATACCCAATCTTCAAACAGTCCGTTTCTCTTGTGGTTCCAACAATTCCTGAGATTGATCAAGAAACCTTTTCATTTAATTCTTTGATCAAGCAATTTCACGACAGGATTTTCGTAGGTTGATTTTGTCAGCATTGTTGCAAAAAAAGGGGCAACAATACCGCCAAAATTGAATGTCCTTTATTGCGCCCATGACTAATAAATTTTCGCCCTCGAGGGCTTTGCTATTTCGAACCATTCAATTGCCATTCTAAAATCCTATAAATAATCTCAATCCTAAGAAAATTGATATATTTGAATATGAAAGAGAACAAAAAAGTCAGTAATATCAGTACCATGGAATTGATCACTGCAGAAAATTTGAATGAAACGCAGGCAAAATTAATTGATCTGGCTACCAAAGCTACTGACAAAGCCCATGCACCTTATTCAAACTTTCGGGTAGGTGCAGCTGTAATTTTAGCAGATGGACAAACGTTCTGGGCAAATAACCAGGAAAACATATCCTACCCTGCAGGCATTTGTGCGGAGAGGGTTCTTTTAAGTTATACCCATGCCAATTTCCCAGCGCTTAAACCCCTATCAATAGCCATAGTGGCCAAAAAATCTGACAATACTGGGCTGGCCACTGTTACCCCTTGTGGCTTGTGCAGACAGACGATTAGCGAGTATGAAATGAAATTTGACAGCCCAATTGAGGTACTTATGCTCCGCTCAGATGGGAGTGTACTAAAAGCTGATGGGATTGACCAATTGCTTCCTTATAAACTTGAAGACTTAAATGTATAATGGTTCAAAAAGAGCTAAATTTTCAGGCCAGGCATACTTATTCTCTTAGCCATGCGCCTACTGGAGAAGAAAACAGTATTTGGATTGTCTTTCATGGTTATGGGCAATTGGCCCAGCTTTTCCTTAGGAAATTCAATCACCTCTTTCAGGACGATTGCCTTATAGTTGCGCCAGAAGGGCTCAACCATTTTTATCTTAAAGGATTTTCGGGAAGGGTGGGGGCCAACTGGATGACCAAGCATGAGCGCGAAATAGACATTGCCAACTGCAGCAATTACCTAAACGGGATAATGGAAGAACTGCTTCCTCAGTTTGGCCAAAGACCAAAGATCAACGTCTTAGGATTTTCCCAAGGAGTAGCCACTATGAGCAGATGGGTTTGCCAATTCAATCTAAAACCGGAAAAAGTGGTTTTTTGGGGTGGAGCTCCCGCTCATGACCTGGAACCCACCATAATGGTTGAAAGGCTTAAAGACAGTCAGGTCATTTTAGCTCTGGGAGACAATGACCCTTTTTTGGAATCAGAAATCTATATTCGTCAGCGAAACCTCATTTATGATGCGGACTTTGTCAACTTTAAGGAGCTTTGCTTTAGTGGAGGCCATGATTTGGACCCAGAATTGCTCAAAGAGATATTTTTGATGTAATTTTGCCCCATGAGGATTTTGTACAACCTGGGAATGATTTTGCTCGATTGGCTGATGAGAATTGGTAGTAAACGATCTTACAAGCTCAAACTCGCTTTTAATGAAAGAAAAAAGACCTTTGAAGCGATAAAATCCTTTAGGAAAATACAGCCTGGAAAGTTGGTCTTGTTTCATGTAGCCTCCCTTGGTGAATACGAACAAGCAAAACCTGTCATTGCGGCTTTTAAAAAAGAGCATCCACTCTGGTCTGTTGCGGTTTCCTTTTTTAGCCCATCAGGATATGAGCAAGCCATCAAAAAAAAGCAACCCTGGGTAGATTTCATTTGTTATCTTCCCATTGATAGCCCCAAAAATGCCAATCGTTTTGTAGATTTACTTTCACCAAATATGGCTTTTTTCATCAAATATGATTTATGGGCCAATCATATCTTTGCTGTCAAAAAGCGAAAAATTCCGCTTTATTTGGTAGCGGCTTCTTTCAGATCAGAGCAGGTTTATTTTTCCTGGTATGGGGGATTCTTTAAGCAGCTCCTTTTTTGCTTTGATCATATTTTTGTGCAAAATGAGGCGTCCAAAGCGTTGCTTGAGAAAACTGGGCTCCAAAGCATCAGTTTGACTGGCGATCCCCGTTTCGACAATGTATACCAGACCAGTCTTCAACCTAAATCGTTTCCAGAGATTGCGCAAGGCATTGCTAAGAAAGTTATGGTGCTGGGTAGCGTGTGGCAAGAAGACATGGACAGCCTCATTCCATTTATTAATCAATCAAAGGACCTACAATTTATTATTGCTCCCCATGATATTCATGCAGGAATCATTGAAAATTGGCAGAAGGCCATTACCTTGCCTTCCATAAAATATTCTGAATTTAGCAAAGTGGACCAACCAAGTGTTTGGAATATTTTGATAATTGACAATATTGGCATGCTTTCTTCCTTGTACCAGTTTGCTCAATGGGCGTATATTGGAGGGGCTATGGGTAAGGGGCTACACAATATATTGGAACCTTTGGCATTTGGAATCCCTGTGTTGTTTGGTCCATTAAAGAAGGTTTCGAAGTTTCCAGAGGCGGATATCAGCAATCAATATGGTTGCGGGTTTCCTGTTAAAGATAAAACTGAAATTATAACAGTCATGGAAAAGCTTAGTCAACCGGCGGACTATGCACAGGCCTGCCAGTCGGCAAAAAACCTGGTGAATGATAATTTGGGAAGTGCTGAAAGGACGATTGAAATCATTAAGAAAGAAACATGGAAGGAAGAGTGATCAAGACTACAGGCTCCTGGTATGAGGTGAAAGTCGTTGACAAAATGATCAAGGCCAGGCTTAGAGGAAAGTTCAAACAGGACAACCTCAAATTAACTAACCCAATCGCCGTAGGAGATTATGTCATTTTGGAAAGGGAAAAAAACCAGGAAACAGCGGTTATTAACACTATTGTTCCCAGGGAAAATTATATCATCAGAAAATCCACCCGAAAACAACACTTTTCCCATATACTGGCAGCCAATGTGGATCAGGCCTATCTTATGGTAACTGTCCGTGATCCCAGAACTTCCTTGGGTTTTATCGATCGGTTTTTGGTAAGTACGGAAAGTTTTCGGATTCCCTGCACCCTACTTGTCAACAAGGTAGAAACCTTAACCAAGCAAAAGGACTTGGATTTTTTAGCAGAATTGCATGACATTTATGCGCCTTTGGGCTATCCTATAATAGAACTTTCTGCCTTGCATGATCAGGACTTAATGGAAAAATTTGAACCAGGACTAGCAGGAAAAACGACATTGATGGCTGGGCATTCTGGTGTAGGAAAATCCACCTTACTTAATAGATTAGTACCTCAAGCTTCGCAGGTTACCCAGGAGGTTTCAAAGTTTTCTTCAAAGGGAGTTCATACCACTACCTTTGCAGAAATGTTTCCTTTTGGAGAAACAGGCTATTTTATAGACACCCCTGGAATCAAAGAATTTGGGATTTTGGACATTGATGACCAAGAGCTCTCGCACTATTTTGTAGAATTGAGAAAATACCTGGGACAGTGCAAATACAATAATTGTAAACATATAAATGAACCAGGATGTAAAGTTCTGGAGGTTTTGGAACAAGGCTATATTCACCCTTATCGTTATGAAAATTACTTGAAAATAATGAATGAGGAAGACAGCCACCGCTAAAAATGGTGAGCCAAAGAACCCCCAGAATGCAGATAAAGTAAAAGTTTGATCATTACTTTGAAAGCAGGGTCAATTCGGTTAATTTCATTAAAATTTTGACAAAGGCACAGAAATGACGCAAAAAGCAAAAATATTGGTATTGAACCATCATCAAATCCAACAAAAGATAACGCGAATAGCATTTGAGATTTATGAAAGAAATGCAGGAGAAAAGCAGCTGACAATTGCTGGACTAAACGGGATGGGATATGTATTCGCGGAATTGATGGTGGCAAAATTAAAAGAAATTGCTTCTTTTGATGTGCAATTAATCAAGGTGGAACTAGACAAGTCAAATCCTAAAATTGAAGAAGTTATACTTTCACCGCATGAGCCACTGGAGAGAAAGTCAATAATTTTGGTGGATGATGTTTTGAATACAGGTAAAACCCTGGCCTTTGCAATGGTTCCATTTCTTGCACTGGGCGTAAAAAAAATGGAAGTATTGGTTTTCGTCAACAGGAGCCATAAACTCTTTCCTGTAGCCGCGGATTATACAGGCTATGAACTAGCCACTACCCTTAGTGAGCACATTACCGTAAACTTAGACCCAAAAGCTTCCACCGTTCACCTTCACTGATATGTCTGTACACCAATCTACCCACCTGAAACGAATTACAACGCATATTCTTCAGGAAATGAAAAAGCGGAAAGAGAAGATTTCCATGCTTACTGCTTATGATTTTTCTATGGCTGGCATAGTAGATGCAGCAGGAATAGATATGATCTTGGTAGGAGACTCGGCTTCCAATGTAATGGCTGGCCATGAAACGACCTTGCCCATCACACTAGACCAAATGATATACCATGCCACTTCAGTGGTAAGAGCAGTGGAGCGGGCTTTAGTAATAGTGGACATTCCTTTTGGTTCTTACCAGGGAAACAGCTCCGAGGCCCTTAGGTCTGCTATTCGCATAATGAAAGAATCTGGGGCGCATGCCGTAAAAGTGGAGGGCGGGGCAGAGATTAAAGAATCAGTTATTCGGATATTGAGTGCCGGCGTACCTGTGATGGGACACCTTGGGCTAACTCCGCAGTCGATTTACAAGTTTGGCACCTATACTGTAAGAGCCAGAGAAAAAGGTGAAGCCAATAAGTTGCTAGAAGATGCGAAAATTCTAGAGGAATGTGGTTGTTTTGGTCTTGTGTTGGAGAAAATCCCTGCCTCCCTAGCAAAAGAAGTCGCAGAAGCGGTAAGCATACCAGTAATAGGTATTGGCGCAGGACCGGATGTGGATGGACAGGTGTTGGTACTTCATGACATGCTCGGTATCACCCAGGAATTTCAACCCAGGTTCTTGAGACAGTATGCAGACATCAGAAACACCATGCTTAAGGCAGTCGGCAATTATATAAAAGATGTTAAGTCAGCGGATTTTCCCAACCAGGATGAAAGTTATTAAGTACCTGCGGATCTTTTAGGAAAAAGCAGCAGTAAACCCTGTATTTTTGAAGCCGCTTTGGTTACCATTGGTACCTGATTTTCCCGCCTTATGTATGCTATCATCCTTAGGGTTATTATTTGTCCTTATCTCGGGTGCTGCTCTTTGGATAAAGATATTTTTCGTAATTTAGCTCATAAATTCAAATTGGAATTCATTTTTAAAACAATCAGAAAACAGAAATACATATGAGTGACAAAACCCCCAAAATTCTTTATATCCTTACCGATGAAGCACCGGCATTAGCTACATATTCTTTATTGCCCATTATAAAAGCATTTACCGACTCGGCTGGGGTGTCTGTGGAAACTAGAGACATTTCCCTTTCAGGTAGAATCCTTGCAACATTTCCTGAGTTTTTGAAAGAAAGCCAGAGGGTTATGGATGCCCTTTCCGAACTTGGAGAGATCGCAAAAACGCCTGAAGCCAACATCGTAAAGTTACCTAACGTCAGTGCCTCTATTCCGCAGCTAAAGACTGCTATTAAGGAATTGCAGGAGAAGGGTTATGAATTGCCAGATTATCCGGATGATCCAAAAAATGAACAAGAGAAAAACATTAAAGTCCAATACGATAAAATTAAAGGTTCTGCAGTAAACCCTGTGCTAAGGGAAGGTAATTCAGATAGAAGAGCCCCGCAGGCAGTAAAACAATTTGCCAGAAACAATCCTCACAGCATGGGTAAATGGAGCAAAGACTCCAAATCGCATGTGTCAAGTATGACCGAGGGGGATTTTTATGGTAGCGAAAAATCAGTTACTCTTCCTTCAGAAACGAGTATCAGTATTGTTTTGCATGGAAATGATGGAAAGCAGATATCATTAAAAGAAAACATACCCCTTCTTAAAGGAGAGATCATTGATTCAGCCGTTTTAAGTATTTCAGCATTGAGAAAATTCCTCAAGGAGCAAATAGCTGAAGCCAAAGAACAAGGTGTTTTGTTCTCATTGCACTTGAAAGCCACCATGATGAAGGTCTCTGATCCAATCATTTTTGGGCATGCTGTGACCGTTTTCTTTGCACCTGTATTTGAAAGGCATGCTGCAGCCTTAAAACAGGCAGGAGTAAATCCCAACAATGGATTTGGTGACCTGATAGTTTCTTTAGATAAGTTGCCTTCAGTAATCCGTAAATCGATAGAGGCTGATATAGATGCATGTTATGCAGATAGTCCTGATTTGGCAATGGTCAATTCTGACAAAGGGATTACCAATCTTCATGTGCCTAGTGACATAATTATTGATGCCTCCATGCCTGCTATGATCAGAAATAGTGGCCAGATGTGGAATAAAAACAATCAACTACAGGATACAAAAGCGGTAATCCCTGATAGATCTTATGCAGGAGTATATCAGGAAACCATCGATTTTTGCAAGAAAAACGGTGCTTTTGATCCTACTACTATGGGCTCTGTTCCTAATGTAGGGCTTATGGCTCAAAAAGCAGAAGAGTATGGCTCTCATGACAAAACTTTTGAAATTCCTTTTGCTGGAACAGTAAAAGTAACTGATGTTTCAGGCAAGGTGATTTTGGAAAATGCTGTTGAAAAGGGTGATATATGGAGAATGTGTCAGGTAAAAGATGCTCCTATCCAGGATTGGGTAAAGCTTGCTGTCAACAGGGCAAGAGCTACTGGAGTACCTACAGTATTTTGGCTGGACAAAAACAGGTCTCATGATGCAGCACTAATAGTCAAAGTACAGACTTATCTAAAGGATCACGATACCAGCGGATTAGAAATTTCTATCCTGTCGCCTGAAGAAGCTACACGTTTTTCTTTAGAGCGAATAAAAGATGGAAAAGACACCATTTCGGTAACAGGTAACGTATTGAGAGATTATTTGACAGATTTATTTCCGATTTTGGAACTAGGCACAAGTGCGAAAATGCTTTCTATAGTACCGTTGATGAATGGTGGCGGTTTGTTCGAAACTGGCGCTGGGGGATCTGCTCCTAAGCATGTTCAGCAATTTGTGGAAGAAGGACATCTTCGTTGGGATTCATTGGGTGAGTTTTTGGCACTTGCAGTATCCCTGGATCATTTGGGAGAAACCTTTAATAACGATAGAGCAAAAGTGTTGGGCAAAACCTTAGACCAGGCAACAGCTAAGTTTCTGGATAAAGGGAAGTCTCCATCCAGAAAAGTAAATGAGCTGGATAACAGAGGAAGTCACTTTTATCTTGCCATGTATTGGGCAGAAGCTTTGTCCAACCAGGATGAGGATGCAGCATTGAAAACCATTTTCACGCCTGTGGCTAAAACCATGGCGCACAATGAGCAAACGATTATTGATGAATTGATTAGCGCTCAAGGAAGTCCTGTAGATATTGGAGGATATTACAAACCGGATGTAGATAAAATATCCACTGCAATGCGTCCAAGCAAGACTTTAAATAACATCTTAAAAACCATTGTGGCTTAGTCCTTTGAAGGTTAACATAAAAAAAGCCGGAAGAAATTTTCTTCCGGCTTTTTCCTTTCCTTTTTTTTAACCCTGATTATGCAATAGGATTTCCTGACTTTTCTCAGGAAGTGATTTTATCACGTATTAGATTATCTATTACATATTTTTGGGTTTAACTACAAGAATGTTTTCCTCCTAAAATTTATCTTGCAGTTAAGCGATCTTTTAGTAATTGGTTATAATCTTTTGATTTTGATATTCCTGAACCATACATCATCTCCGTGGTCCTGAAGTACGATTTTACCTTCCTTGAATTTAGCGAAATCTTCCCATTGCGAGAATTTACTTTCAACAACCATGGCATTCCATTGGTCATCCCATAGGGAGGTTTCTACTGTCTCTACCCCATTAAGGAAAAACTGCAATTTGTTGTCATTGATAACAATTTCAGTTTTATTCCATTCACCTACTGGTTTTGAGGCCTCTTCAGTAGATTCTATCATGTCATAAAGATCACCTGTTCGGTGGGTGATGATTTGGCCATCTTTGTGCCCATCATTGTCAAGTAGCTGATATTCAGGGCCTGTATGGTAAGGTCTGTCGTAATCGCCATTGTCTCGAACATGAAACATGATTCCGCTGTTTCCATTTTCTGAGATTTTCCACTCAATTTGCAAGTGAAAATTGCCAAAGGTCTCTTTGGTTTCCAAATCTCCTCCAGAAGCGCCTTTGTCTTTTTTACTGGAATTAAAGTAGAGAACACCATCGGCAGCCTCCCAAGCCTCACCCGGCTGTTCTTCACCAAAGCTGGTCCAACCTGTAAGGCTATCGCCATCAAATAAACTAATCCACTCTTCTTCCGTCACGATGATTTCTTCTATATTTTCCTCCGCAATATCTTTTTCAACCGTAGCAGGACCACAGGCCACTACTGCAAGTGACAGTGCTGCCATAGACAAAGTTGTTCTTATCATATCAAATTATTTCTTTAGCAATAGTACGAATCTTGACAGTTCTTTTGCGTCTTCTTCAGAAAGGGTCGGGTGGGCTGGCATGGGTATTTCTCCCCATACACCTACATTGCCTGCAATCACTCTACTTGCCAAAAGTTCAACATTCTCTTCAGTTGCCTCATATTTAGCAGCAACATCTGCATAAGATGGACCTACGATTTTTCTTTCAAGCATATGGCAAGAGGCACAGTCATTTTGACCCATGAGCTCTACACCTTTGATGTAAACAGGATCATCCTTATACTTTTCTTCCAGGCTGATTTCCTTTACAGGGGCAGGTGGTGCAGCAGCAGTGCTTTCGCTAGATGCTGATTCAGAACTACCGGAGCCACCACAGGCTGAAACGGCTACCAATGCGCTGGCAATAATAGCCAAACTTAAATTCAAATTAAACTTCATGGTTTGTAATAGTTAGATTAATCAATTCCTAATAATTTTTTATTTAAACCTTCGTCCATTCCTGTGGAAGCAAAATCATCGAAGGTTTTTTCAGTTACATGTATTATTTTCTCACTAATAAATTTAGCACCTTCTATTGCTCCATCCTCAGGATGCTTAATGGCGCATTCCCATTCCAGAACAGCCCATCCATCAAAATCATATTGAGAAAGCTTACTAAAAATAGCGTTAAAATCAACCTGACCATCCCCTAGCGAGCGGAATCTTCCTGCTCGTTCTATCCAGCTGGAATAGCCGCCATAAACACCTTGTCTCCCTGTTGGATTAAACGCTGCATCCTTAACATGAAACATTTTTATTCTGTCTTTATAAATGTCGATAAAATCTACATAGTTTAGACACTGTAAAACAAAGTGGCTTGGGTCGTATAGTATATTGGCTCTTTTATGGTGGTTTACTTTTTCAAGAAACAAGTCAAAAGTAACACCATCATGTAAGTCTTCTCCCGGGTGGAGTTCATAACAAACATCCACACCATATTTATCAAATTCATCCAAAATGGGCAGCCATCTTTTTGCCAACTCTTCGAAGCCGGTATCCACCAACCCAGCAGGGCGCTGTGGCCATGGATACACGGTATGCCACATCAAAGCTCCGCTAAAAGTGCCATGCGTAGTCAATCCAAAGTTTTTACTGGCCTTGGCAGCCATCATAAGCTGATTGGTAGCCCATTTTTGTTTTCCTTTAAGGTCACCCGCTAGTTCCGCAGGAGCAAAGGCATCAAAAAGCTCATTATAAGCTGGACTCACTGCCACCAGTTGTCCTTGCAAATGGCTAGAAAAATCAGAAATTTCAACACCAGCCTCTTTTACGGTATTCTTGATTTGGCTGACATAATCCATGTCCTCGGCTGCTTTTTTCAGGTCTATAAGTCTGGCATCCCAGGTAGGGATTTGAACAGCCTTGTAACCGATGCTTGCTGCCCAGGTACAAATGTCTTTTAAATTATTAAAAGGTGCTTTATCATCTACAAACTGAGCCAAAAATAAGGCTGGTCCTTTAATGGTTTTCATAAAGTTTAGGGGTTATTTAGAGTTCAAATTTAGTCCATTTTTCATTAGAATTGCTACTTTTTACTACGTGCTCTACAAAAGCCATTCCTCTTAAGCCATCTTCAGCTCCTGGAAAGTCTTCCCATTCCTTTTTGGGTGTCTTACCATTTTTTCTGGCGTAAAGGCACCTGGCGAAATTTCGGTACAAATTAGCAAATGCTTCAAGGTAGCCTTCCGGATGTCCCCCGGGCGTTCTGACGTTTTCCATGGCTGCGGAAGACAAGTAAGGAACGTTGCCTCCTGCACGGTAAATCTGGTCGGGTGCTTCAGGATGTCTTACAATTAAAGTACTGGCATTGTCCTGTTCCCATTCCAGCCCTGCTTTTTCACCAAAGACCCTGATTTTAATGTTATTTTCTGCGCCTGTAGCAATTTGGGTGGCCATCAATACTCCCGAAGCACCACCTTCAAATTTCAACAATACTGCTCCATCATCATCAAGGATTCTGCCTTCAACAATACAGTTAAGATCGGCACATAATTTTGTCAACTTCAATCCACTTACGTATTCCGCAAGATTAAAGGCGTGGGTACCGATATCACCCATACAGTTAGCAATACCACTTTTGGTGGGATCCGTTCTCCAGATGGCCTGCTTATAATCAGTATTTTCTAGTTTATTCCATAACCAGCCTTGGGGGTATTCTACATATACCTTTCTTACCTTACCCAAAACACCGGAGGAAATCAGCTGTTTTGCCTCCTTGATCATAGGGTAGCCGGTATAGGTATGGGTAAGGCAAAACATTAAACCCGTTTGTTCTATTATCTTGCTTAGTTCTTTGGCTTCTTGATAGCTAAAAGTCATGGGCTTGTCCAGCACCACGTGAAACCCATTTTCCAATGCTTTTTTGGCCGGGTCAAAATGAACGTGATTAGGTGTAACAATTGCCACAAAATCTATTCTTTCAGATTCAGGCAATAGCAATTCCTTTTCAAACATTTCATCATAAGAGCCATAGACTCTATCAGATGGAAGGAAAAGTTCTTTGCCTGTTTCTGCAGATTTTTCCGGACTGCTACTAAAAGCACCTGCTGCCAATTCGATGATGCCATCCATTGCAGCCGAAATTCTGTGGACAGCGCCTATGAAGGATCCCGGTCCACCTCCGATCATTCCCATTTTAAGTTTTTTGTTACTCATTCTTCTGGTCTTTGGTTTATTGGTTTCTTTAATTCCGTATATTCTTTATATATTTCAATGCTTGATGCTGAAACTACTTATTTGGCAAATTGTTGAAAATATTTTCAGTAATTGAGAAATCCTATGCTCGCTTTCTGAAGTGATAAATTTACATTAAATTGGCTTAAATTTTAAATATTTCTATAGATTGTTTGCTAACAGTCCCCGATAAAATTTGATCATCCTAAACACTAACACACCAAAAACTATGACTTTAAATAATAGGTTTAAGCTTTCCCTAATGATGTTTCTAGAATTTTTCGTTTGGGGATCCTGGTACGTTACTTTAGGTACCTTTTTAGGGAATAACCTTCAGGCAAATGGTGGACAATTGGCTGCAGCCTTTTCCACACAGTCTATCGGTGCCATAGTGGCACCATTTGTCATAGGTCTAATAGCCGACAGGTTCTTTAATGCAGAGAAGATTTTAGGCGTATTACACCTTTTAGGAGCTGGGTTGATGTATATGATGTTTTCTTCTCATAGTTTTGTTGCTTTCTACCCATATGTCCTTGCTTATATGATCCTCTACATGCCTACCCTTGCGCTGGTCAATTCAGTTTCTTTTAACCAAATGAAAGACCCAGCCAAAGAATTTAGTGCAATTAGGGTTTGGGGAACGGTAGGATGGATAGCTTCCGGTTTGATGATTAGTTACTTCTTTATTTGGGATAGCTCAGCGGCAATAGGAGAGGGAATGCTTCGAAATACCTTTTTGATGTCGTCTATCTCGTCCGTAGTTCTGGGCCTTTTTGCATTTACACTTCCAAAGACACCTCCTGTTGCTGCTCAAAAAGGTGACACACAATCCATCTCAGAAATGCTTGGTTTGGATGCCCTTAAGTTATTGAAAGACAAGGATTTTTCCATTTTCTTTTTGTCGTCCATCCTGATTTGTATTCCGCTTGCTTTTTATTATCAAAATGCCAATCCTTTCTTATCAGAGGTAGGGCTTACCAATCCTACTGGTAAAATGACAATAGGCCAAGTTTCTGAGGTATTGTTTCTTTTACTTATGCCCTTCTTTTTTAAGAAATTTGGATTGAAGACTACCTTGGTTGTAGGAATGCTTGCATGGGTTGTGAGGTATGTGTTTTTTGCTTTTGGAGATGCAGGAGAGGGTACCTATTTACTACTTATAGGCATTGCATTGCACGGAATTTGTTACGATTTCTTCTTTGTTGCTGGTCAAATTTATACCGACTCGAAAGCTGGACCAAAATACAAAAGTTCTGCTCAGGGGCTGATTACCTTAGCGACTTATGGCATAGGTATGCTTATCGGATTTTGGATAGCAGGTATTGTTTCAGACTTCTATTTGTTAGCAGATGGAACACATGTTTGGCAAAACATTTGGCTGATACCATCTGGGATTGCTTTGATAGTGACTGTGATTTTTATGCTGTTTTTCAAAGACAATGATTTCATAAAAGCCAATGCAGAAAGGAACAGCTTGAAGAACAATAATATCGAAGAATAGTTAGGTATTTATAGGAGCTAAAGAAAATGCCTATTTAGAGCATTTATAAATTGAGGAAGCGGAATTTAGGGAAATGGAAAAATCATACCTTTTCTTTAATAAAATCAATAATATTGCAATACCTAAAATAAACATTTAAAGCATATGGCTAATAAAAGTTATGACGCTATTGTCGTTGGTTCAGGGATCAGTGGCGGTTGGGCGGCAAAGGAACTAACAGAGAAGGGGTTAAAGGTACTTCTTCTGGAAAGGGGTCCAAACGTAGAGCACGTAAAGGATTATAAAAACGCTACCAAAGCTCCTTGGGAAATACCTCACAGAGGAAGGCGGACAGTGGAGATGATGGAAAACCATCCGAACCTGCGAAGGGATTATGTTTTGAACGAGTTAAACCTTGACTGGTGGGCTCATGAGGATGATTCTCCATATGTAGAAAAAAAGCCTTTTACTTGGTTTAGGGGTTATCAGGTCGGTGGTCGGTCACTCCTTTGGGGAAGACAGAGCTATCGCTGGTCCGACACTGATTTTGAAGCCAATGACAAGCAAGGTATAGCCGTTGATTGGCCTATCAGGTACAAAGATCTGGCACCATGGTACAGTTATGTAGAAAAATTTGCAGGAATATCCGGCAATAAGGATGGGCTAGACATTCTCCCTGATGGAGAATTTATGCCTGCCATGCCATTGAATTGTGTGGAGCAGAGTGTAGCTGACCGTGTCAAGGATCATTTTAAAGGGGCAAGGGTGATGACCAATGCCAGGATAGCCAATATTACCCAGCCACTTCCGGGTAGGCCTGGTTGCCAATACAGGAATAAATGTTCCCTTGGTTGTCCTTATGGAGGTTATTTTAGTACACAAGCTTCTACATTGCCGGCTGCAGTTGCCACAGGCAACCTCACTTTAAGGCCTTGGTCAATTGTTACCAAAGTGCTTTATGACAAAGACAAAAAGCGGGCAACAGGAGTGGAAGTTCTCGATGGTGAAACCAACGAAACCTACGAATTCGATTCAAAAATAGTATTTCTTTGTGCATCTTCCTTCAATTCTTCTGCGATTTTGATGCGTTCAGCTACTGAAGTGTGGCCTGAAGGATTGGGAAGTAGCTCAGGAGAACTTGGTCACAATGTTATGGACCACCATTTCAGGCTTGGTGCCAGAGGTATTGTAGAAGGCTTTGAAGACAAGTATTACTTTGGAAGAAGGCCAGGAGGTTTTTATGTTCCTAGATATAGAAATTTAGGAAACGAAAGTAGAGATTATATTAGAGGTTTTGGTTTTCAAGGTGGTGCCAGCAGGCAAGGATGGAGCAGAACCGTTGCTGAATTGGATTTCGGCGCTCCCTTAAAAGCGGAACTCACAGAGCCAGGAGAATGGACTATAGGAATGACAGCCTTTGGTGAAATCCTCCCTTACCATGCCAATTCAATTAAACTCAGTAAGACAGTTACAGACAAATGGGGAATGCCTGTCTTAGAAATGGATGCTGAGATTCATGACAATGAGAAGAAAATGCGGGTGGACATGAAAAATGATGCAGCAGAAATGCTAGAGGCTGCTGGGGTAAAAAATGTCACCACTTATGATACTGGTTATACTTTTGGACAAGGTATACATGAAATGGGTACAGCAAGAATGGGGAGAGATCCTAAATCTTCTGTTTTGAATGGCCATAATCAGGTGTGGGATGCCAAAAATGTTTTTGTAACTGATGGAGCAGCTATGGTTTCTGCAGCGGCACAAAATCCTTCATTGACGTATATGGCCATGACTGCAAGAGCTGCAAGCTTTGCTGTTGAAGAGTTGAAGAAAGGTAATCTTTAAACCAAAATTGAAACGATATGAACTTTATAAATAGAAGAGAGGCACTAAAAAGCGTGGTACTGATGATGGGTGGAACCATGGTTGGAGCCAATGTTACTTTGACAGGATGTGCTCCTGAAAAGCAAATAGAAGGGCTGGATTTTTCTGAAGACGAATTGGCTTATATGGATGAAATCGGCGAAGCTATTATTCCAACCACTGATACACCTGGAGCTAAAGCAGCAGGGATTGGCTCGTTTATGGCCATGATGGTAAAATCTACTTATACTGAAGAACAACAAAAATCATTCGTAAATGGCCTTAATAGACTAAAGAGTGATTTTAAAGTGGACAACAGTAAGGAATTTATGGATGCAACGGTGGAGGAAAGAACAAACTACCTTAACCAGATCAATAAGAAAGCCATGGTTCCTGCTACTGAAGGGAACAAGGATGACAATTGCATATTAATGCTCAAGGACCTGACCTTGTTGGGTTACTTTACTTCGGAGATAGGTGCTACTCAGGCACTAAGATTTGTGGAAACACCAGGAAGATATGAACCTTGTATAGAATATAAAAAAGGAGATAAAGCTTGGGCCATATAAAGGGCTAGTTATACCAAATAGTAAATCCCGCCTAAAAATTTGGCGGGATTTTTTTTTGATTTCCTTTTTAATTCTACCTGATATTGTGTATTATACAAAGACCAACTAGGTATAAAACATGATATATTTAATATCCAATATTATAATTTCTTTAAACCTTTTGCTGATCTGCAATTCTGATGGTAGATTCAACAAAAAAGAACTTGCTACCCAAAGCCAAATTCACTTGAAGTCAAACGATAAATTGGAGAGATTTGCTACGAATAAAATCATTCCGAAGGAAATCAGGGCTTTAACTTTGAAAGCGCTTTCTTATTTTCCGGATTTGATAGATACCAAGATTGATTTTCAATTCAAAAATAATATCACTGGATCTGTAATGCAAGCACAGCCAAAGGTTGGTTCCTTATTCCTTCACGCAAAGGATAATCGCTCCTATAAAATAAAAATTTCAAGGTTTCTTTTCTTGGAAGACAATCCTATACCTATTGAAGAGCTACCCAGTGATGTGTTATTAGGTTGGATAGGACATGAACTCGGACATATTCAGGATTACCTGAATAGGAACTCCTTAGACTTATTGGGTTTTGGCATCAAATATTACTTGTCCAATGATTTTATTACCAAAGCTGAAATAGCAGCAGACAGTTTTGCTGTGGCCCATGGACTAGGTGAGAAAATAATTGCGACAAAAAACTTTGTGCTTAACCATGACCAAATTCCTTTGGCTTACAAACAAAAAATTGAAGCCCTCTATTTATCTCCCGGCGAAATACTAAGTATGGTGGATCCAGAGATGGATGATAAGTCTGAAGGTGTAGGTGAAAATAAATCTTCAAATTCGTTGTGATTGAGGCAAATTAGCAAGGAAACAGTTAGAATAGCCCATTACCATTTTCTAACAATGCTCTTTTGACCTTTCTCGATGAAACTCAACATAGCCCCATTCTGAAATGTATTCACTACGAATAGCAGGATGTATATTAATTTGGAAGGTGATTTTTAAATTTTAGAGATGTCAGATTTGCGAATGTACGCATCTTTATTGCCCCACTTTATCTGGTACCAAATGTCTTGACTGGAAGAAATGGTTACACGATGGCCTGCCTCCACTCTTCTTACGAGGTTTCCTGCAGCTGAGGGGCTATCCATAATTAGTACAGGTCCTCCGGTAATAATACCTGTATCAGGTTTATTTAGGAAATTGTTACTAAGAAAGGTTACTAACAAAAACAAAAGTGCAGGGTAATAGAAAACAGTGCGCTTGGCAGGAAACACAAATACCATTATCAAAAACACCAACATTAGGAATGCGGCAACGCCAGTAATTATAGTTTTGTAATCCAAAAGTAGCCGCAGAAACCTATCTTGGTCTGAAACCTGATAGCCTTCGAGCGAGGCCTGTCCAGTCAATGATTTGATTTTATCAATGACTTCGGGATTGGGATTGTAGTTATAATACTTCGATAAATACAGGGATGCTTTCCCATAATCTCCCAAACCTTCAGAAATAAAACCCATCTTCAACAACATCGCTGGAGAGTAAGCTTCTTCTTCATATAGGATAGTTTCATACCGTTGCAAAGCCTCTTTGTACTTTTTTTCTGTAAATAGGCTATCTGCGGTTGACAAACTGGTTTTTTCGCTGACCTGACTATCAGCCTGATGCGAATACAGCAATGAAAAAGCTGATAAAAAAACAAGAAAGATCCATCTAAGATTTGGCATTTTCAATTTAGTCCTTTAAGTTTGCAATCCAATTACGGGAAAGTAATGCGAAAAACCAAGTTTTCTTTTGATATTGAACCTTGAAAAAGGACGGTCGAAAAATTGGAATTTCGATTCTGTAGCTCAGCTGGTAGAGCATAACACTTTTAATGTTAGGGTCCTGGGTTCGAACCCCAGCGGGATCACATCAAATGAAAAAAACCTGTTCATACGAACAGGTTTTTTTCATTTAATACCCTTTGGTTTCTTTTTTCACAATAGAAGCCTGGCCTATCCAACGCTAGTATAACTGGAAATTCCATTAGGAGCATTTAGGCCCCCCTTCTTTTTAAAGGATTCCCCTAAATTTATTTGAACTCATTGTACGATATTTTATGAAAGTATGGGAATTCGGTTATATTTCAACTAAATTTATTTTTAGAATTAATTTGACCTAGTTAAGACAATGTTTCACAGATTGATTTATATATTTCTGATTATAATGGGATTGTCCTGTAAGCCCAATTTACCGGATCCAATAGCGCAGGCTATGGAGGAACTTCCAGAACAGGTGGATTTTAATATCCATGTGAAACCTATACTATCAGACAATTGCTTTTCCTGCCATGGTCCTGATGAAGCTGCCAGAGAAGCGGGTATGAGACTAGACCTTCCCGATGCCGTCTATCTTGCTACCAAAGAAAGTGGTAAAATACCTTTAAGTCCAGGAAATTTGAACAAAAGTGAAGTCTTTCACAGGATCATTTCCGAGGATCCTGATTTCCAAATGCCTACTCCAGAATCCCACCTCACTTTAACTAGCAGACAGAAAGCAATACTTATAAAATGGATCGAATCAGGTGCTACCTATCAGCCGCATTGGGCTTTTATAAGCCCTAAATTACCAGCGCTTCCTGAATCCAAAATTAAGGACTGGTCAACACAACCCATAGACCTATTTATTGGGCAGAAACTCTTGGAACATGGATTCGAACCCAGTCCATCCGCCTCCAAGGAATTACTCTTGAGAAGATTAAGTTTGGATGTAACCGGTTTGCCTCCAGGTTTGGAGGAATTGGATGCATTTCTAGCGGATGATTCGGAAAATGCCTATGAGAATCAAGTTGACCGTTTGCTAAATTCACCGCATTATGGTGAACAAATGGCCATGTTTTGGATGGATCTCTCCAGGTTTGCAGATACCCATGGTTATACCGTAGACAGGTTCAGGGACATGTCTCCCTGGAGGGATTGGGTGATAGAAGCCTACAACCAAAATATGCCCTATGACCAGTTCATCATTGAACAATTAGCGGGAGACCAATTGCCCAATCCTACCAAAAAACAAAAGCTGGCCACTGCTTTTAACCGCATACATCCCCAGAATATGGAGGGGGGTATCGTTCAAGAAGAGTTTAGGGTAGAATATGTAGCGGACAGGACCAACACCCTCGGCAAGGCCTTTATGGCCCTAAGTCTGGAATGTGCAAGGTGTCACGACCACAAATTCGATCCTGTAAGCCAAAAGGAATACTTTCAATTGAGTAGCTTTTTTAATCAGGTAGACGAAGCTGGACAAATTTCCTGGGACAATGCCATGCCTGTTCCCACCATGCTTTGGACGGATGACAAAAAGGACAAACTGCTTAAGCTGTTAAAGAATGACATTAACACGGCAGAAGCGGCCTTGAACAATATTAAAAAAGCAGAAGTGGCTGATTTTGAAGCCTGGATAAGCAGTCAGTCCTACAAAAATATCCGCTTTTACAATCCATCAAAATCACTAATTGCGCATTTTGATTTTGATAAGGTACCGCTGCAGGACAGGATAAATGCTGCTGTCAGGGGAGTTATGGAAAGTACCGGAGAAAAAAGCAAACAACCCGAATTGGTGGATGGCTATCAGGGAAAAGCTGCCTCACTTAATGGAGATGGCTGGTTGAAAATGGGAGGTGTAGGTAGTTTCTCTAAGGACCAGCCTTTTAGCGTAGGGATTTGGGTCAACATTCCTGCAAACCTTGAAAATGGTGCGATCTTTCATACTGGCAACGGCGCTGTATTGTTCAATAGGAGAGGGTACCATTTGTATTTGAAGGAAAATAGGCTGGAGATGATACTCGCCCATACGGCTCCTTATAATGTTATTAGTAACCTGACCTTGGAAGACATACCGAGAGACGAGTGGGTCCATTTGTTGATGACCTATGATGGCTCATCTAAAGCCGAAGGAATAAAGGCCTATACCAATGGGGAGTTAATGGCTAGTGAAATGTCAAGGGACAATTTGTACAAAGACATACTATTTGCAGGAAACAGCCAGCCAGGCATTCAGGTGGGTGCGGTTTGGAGAGGAAAGGGATTGAAAGGGGCAGCGGTAGACGAACTAAAGCTTTTTGACAAAGAATTATCCCTTTTAGAAATTTATCAATGGATTCAACCTGAGCTATTGGCCAAGGTGGTGAAAAAGAGCGCTAAAGATTTAAGTGCGGAGGAAAGGGAATCTTTAGAAGTGTTTTATTGGAACAACCTTTCTCCAAAGTACCAAAGCCAGTTCAAAAAATTAGAAGCTGCCAGGACGGAACATTCTGCTGCTGTGGAGCCCGTACAGGAGGTGATGGTCATGGATGACATGGATCCAAGAAGGACTACCTATATACTGGAGCGTGGGGAGTATGCAGCTCATGGGGAGGAGGTAGATGCCAACACGCCATCGTCGATTCTTCCCATGCCGGAAGATTATCCAAAAAACCGACTTGGTCTTGCCCGTTGGTTGGTGAATGACAAGCATCCGCTTACCGCGAGGGTGGCGGTAAACCGTCTTTGGCAGCAGTTTTTTGGTAAAGGATTGGTGGCTACGTCCTCAGATTTTGGTAACCAGGGTGAAATGCCTAGTCATCCGGAACTGTTAGATTGGCTGGCGGTAACATTTAGAGCATCCGGCTGGGATGTGAAAAAGATACAGAAAATGATCCTTATGTCTGCTACTTACAGACAGTCCTCCCTAGCTGGAAAAGAGTTGCAGGAAAAAGATTATGACAATATTTGGCTGGCGAGAGGCCCTTCCGGTAGGATGCCTGGTGAAATGATTCGTGACAATGCTCTTTATGCAAGTAATATGCTAGGAAAAGCCTTAGGAGGCCCGAGTGTTAAACCTTATCAGCCAGATGGATTGTGGTCAGTAAATGGTGGCCAATATGTAGAAGATACTGGAGAGAATCTTTTCAGAAGAAGTTTATATACCTTATGGAAAAGATCTGTTCCCAACCCTACATTGCATATTTTCGATGCTCCGGAAAGATCTGAGGTGACAATCAAAAGACAGGAAACCAATACTCCCCTTCAGGCCTTGGTATTGATGAATGATCCAATTTATGTGGAAATAGCAAAAGTCATGGGCATGCAGATTGCCACAGAACAGGATACAAGCAAAGCCATTCAAGATGCTTTTCGAAAGCTTACCGGAAGGTTTCCAAAAGAAAAAGAATTGGCTCTTTTGTTAGACTTAAGGGAGGTAGAGCTTAAAAAGTTTAGAGAAGCACCAGAGAAAATGGATGGATGGCTTAAAAAAGGTGCTTATCCCATCAAAGAAAAGCCCGACAGATACCAGTGGGCAGCCAATACAGTAGTAGCAAGTGCTATTCTTAACGCTGATGCTACCATTACCAAAAGATAAATTTACTATGTGCAATCACCATAATAATCATCGTTTTCAAGCATACCCAGACCTTCATGAACTGGAGAAGAAAATAGATCGCAGGCATTTTCTTACCAAAACAGCCATGGGAGTAGGTGGTCTGGCACTGGCTTCCCTATTTTCCGATGATGGTTTGATGGCGAAAGGAATGAATTCTAATCTTGGGACAGCTTTACCAGGCCTTCCTCACCATGCGCCAAAAGCGAAAAGGATTATTTATCTTTTTCAAAGTGGAGGACCTTCACAGCTTGATCTGTTTGACTACAAACCAGAACTAAGTAATATGCACGGCAAAGACCTTCCTGAATCTATCAGGGGAGGACAGCGACTTACCGGCATGAGTGCCAATCAAAGTATTTTTCCTGTGGCCCAGTCCCATTTTAAATTTCAGCAATACGGAAAAAGCCGAACCTGGGTGAGTGAATTAATGCCCTATACAGCAGAGGTAGTGGATGAACTTTGCTTCATCAAATCCATGATCACGGAACAAATTAACCATGATCCAGCCATAACTTTTATGCAAACCGGTCATCAGTTGCCCGGAAGACCATCTATGGGTGCCTGGCTTTCTTACGGACTGGGTTCAGAAAATCAAAACCTACCGGGATTTGTGGTTTTGGTGTCCAAAAATGCAGTAAGAGACCAACCTTTGTATGCGCGACTTTGGGGCAACGGCTTTCTGCCTTCCCAACACCAGGGCGTACAATTCAGATCGGGTAAGGATCCGGTGCTTTTCTTGAGTAACCCAGAAAATTATGATGGTAAGGACCGCAAAGAGATGCTTGATTATCTCAAGACCTTGAATGGCATCCAATATGACACCTATGGGGATCCTGAGATCAATGCCAGAATCGCCCAATACGAAATGGCCTTCCGTATGCAAACTTCTGTTCCTGAAGTATCAGACATGAAGGATGAGCCGGATTGGGTTTTTGATCTGTATGGTGAAGAAAGCCGCGATCCAGGAACGTATGCCGCCAATTGTCTATTGGCCAGGAAGCTAATAGAAAAGGATGTAAAGTTTGTCCAGCTTTACCATCAAGGGTGGGACCAACATGGAAACCTTCCCAGTGGCATTAAAAATCAATGCGCCAAAACGGATCAGGCCACAGCAGCCCTTATTAAGGACCTTAAACAAAGAGGTTTGCTTGAAGATACCTTAGTGGTTTGGGGTGGAGAATTTGGAAGAACTGTTTACAGTCAGGGAACATTAACGGCCGATAACTATGGAAGGGACCATCATCCCCGCTGCTTTACCATGTGGATGGCCGGAGCAGGTGTAAAACCAGGTTTTACTTATGGTACTACAGATGATTTTGGATACAATGTGACCCAGGATCCTGTGCATGTGCATGATTTTCATGCAAGTTTAATGCATCTATTTGGGGTCGACCACGAAAAACTCATCTTTAAACACCAAGGCAGAAGGTACCGCCTTACCGATGTGGAAGGGCATGTTGTTAACGATCTTTTTACCTAAATTTCACATTTAAACGTATTCAAATAATTTCGAAGTCGGTTTAGTGCCAGGTGAAATAATTATTCCAGCTTTTGGCTTAAAGATAAAAACTGATACTGGGGCCAAAATATAGGCCTCTATTTTTTAAAAATTGGTCATAAAACACGCCACCTTGAATTCCTATACTGCTTCTATTATAAAATTCTTTTCTCAAACTGAATTGTGCCGGGAAAGTTAAGCCTTTGGAGTATTCATTTACCATAGAAAAACCCCTATAAGCCTGTTTATTTTCATCAAAATAAACAGGCATGTAGTAATTGTCCTCATCCACGAAAATACCTATTCCTACTCCGGCCTCCAAAACAATAGAAAAAGGAAATGTTATTTTCCTGTTTATCAAAAATGAAAAATGATCTGAAACAATTCTGCCATCCAGAGGGAGCTGATTATTCAATACAGGTATTCCTGTCATAGATTCACGATAATAATTGTTCCAAGATCGATTAAGGTCTACACCCATGGACCAGTGTTCGTTTAGCTGATAATAGAAACCTAGGTTCACATTTAACCCTAAATTTGGTAATTCGACACGGTTTTGATTGGGAATGGTAAAATATCCTATGTTGGAATGTAGGTCTAAATTTTGTGCAGATACCCAACCTATATTACAAATTATAATTCCTGCTATAATAAAAACTTATTCATACAAATTGAAATTAAAAACGGCATTTTATTTCTGGACCTAAATGAAATGAGCCAACGCTATAAAATGGTGTAAAAAAGAAACCTGTTTTTATACCTGCAAAAAGATTTTTTCCAATGTTTTTATTGATGTTTAACTCCGCTGGCATTATAAAATCTTTACTATAATCAGTGATTTGCGTTGAAAAGTCTATTTCATCCCTGCTATGTTCTAAATAGTAGCGAATACCTGTTCCCACTGCCAGCAACCAATCATTTTTTAGGGGTATTTTTTTTTGAAAAGTTAGATAAAATAGATTTACATTCTCCCGAATTTTAATAGGTTGATTATCAGGCGTATGTTCAAAACTTCCGAATGTTAAAAAGCAGTACCATCTTTAATTTAAAGCCAAATTATTCAATAAGATTTTCCGACCTTTTCATGGCGTGATTTCATCTTGTTGAGAAGTACGTGTCTTTCCTTTCAGAAAATTATGGTTAAGTGGCTCCAAATCTTCCTCCCTGAGGTCCTTATGAGAATAGACTTTCCCAATTTCCCTTCCTATGATCAAATAATCTCCAGGTCTGAAATAAAGCTCTAGGAAAATATCTTTATTTGAGAATTCGACCATTAATGTTTCTGCGTCTACATACTGCAAATACCCGTCCTTATTACTTTTTAACCCTTTACTATAAGTAAAACCAGCCTCACATTTTTCTAGGTCAAAAGATGAGCTTGCAGGTTCCCCCACCTAAGCGGGAAATAGATTTTTTAAATTCACAGAAAGGTGGGTGGAAATTTTACCGATAATATTATCTGCTTGTATACTATTGGCCACATGGTTCATAAAAATGATAAGCAAAACTATATTTGCTATGGTCATTACTAAAGCAAAAAACACGGAAATGATAGGTACAAACTCAAATTGATCCGTATCCTTAACTGAATTAAGCACAATCAAGCAATAAATATATAGGGAAACATAAGTCCCTAAGACGACCTGATTGATCCTGTCATACATGAAATTCTTTATCAGTCGGGGGCCAAATTGACTGCTTGCAAGGGTAAGGGCAACCAGTGTAATGGAAAACACTGTTCCTGCTACCCCTATCATGGCTCCCGCAATAATTGACAGAATACCTTTTGCAGCATCAGGGCTGCTGGGAAATAAATATTTCCACCCTCCTTGAGGATTAACCGCGCTTGTGCTGTCCAAATAGACAAGCCATAAAGCCAAGGCTATACCAAAGGCAATAATCAGAACAGGAACAAACCAAAAAGTAGACTTGAGTTTAGACCACCAGAAAAGCAATTTTTTCATAAATAACCTTTTGCGTAACTAAATTCAAGTTACCAAATAACACTCAATTTCCTACCAAATAGATCTTTCAAGAGGAATACACAACATATTTGAAAAAATAGAATGCGGTGAACGCTATATTTGGGGTTCTTGCTGATTATGTGTTACCCTTCCAGGGCTTAAAAATTGGAAATATGTCTACTTATACACAGGGCGATCACCCTGTGCTGAAGTATCTCGCCCTTTCAGGGCTACCAAACTATTCAACATTAAATACGCTATAACACGGGAAAAATCCTGACTTCAATCCTCTCAGTAATTGATTCCATTAGGTATTAAAATGGATATTTGTACTGAAATAAATCTAAACCAATAGGAGAGACAGAAATAGCAGCGAGCCCTCGAAGGGGCGATATATTTTAGCCACGGGTGTAGCCCGTGGTAAATTGAATAAAGGACACTCGATTTTGGCGGTATTGTTGCCCTTTTTTCTGTAACAATGCTGACAAAATCAACCTAAGTAAACGCTATCGTCCAATTGCTTGATGGATAGCCGAAATCAGGTTTTTTAGTTTGTTAATCAGTTTAAGTCAGCAAATGGTGAAAAGATTCCGACCAACTTTACCTACCTACTGTTACTATTTTCAAGTTTTATATACTAAGTTGAACAACACATGCAGAACCCTTACTTTTTCACAGTAAATGCAGCCACTATGCCAGAAGTGACAATTCCCATGATCGGAGCTCCCAAGAGGCTCTGGATCATGTAGCTCTTTAAATTAAAATAATCATTGGCCTCCTGTTGCGTCATTTTTCCATTCTCTACGGCATAGGCAATTACATTTTCAAAATACTGTGGCGTAATCATTGAAAGGGTTATCCACTGAGTCAAAGGGGTAAGGATGGTCACCACCAAGGTAATTAATAGACCTGTTTTGAATCCCTGCCAATAGGTCATTTTGCCTTTATAATAAACCCTGCGCTTCTCCAGCAACGCAAAAACATAAATGGCGATTGCGGGAATTGCGATCAAATTGGTATAGGAGGCATGATGAGCAATCAAGTCGTCATGTAAGCCCACTGAACGTTCTATAAACATCCATACCAACCCCATAATGGCAAAAATCATCCCCCACTTGATTTCAATGGTATATTCTTTCATTGGTTGTTCTTTTACATTGAATGTAGGCCAAAGGTATTTCCTTCTGTATCCAGACAAATAGTGCAAAAGCCATGTTCACCTATTTGGAATTTGGGTTGAAGCACATTGCCTCCGGCTGTTTCCACCCTACTCTGCTCAGTTGCGCAATCTTCACATGAAAAGTAGATCAGTGTACCTCCTGTTCCTGGTTTCATATCCCCTGATTTTACCAAGGCACCAGAAGCATTAATGGCTCCATCTACATAAGGAAAGGCCACCATTCTAAGGTCTTTCATTCCCTCAGGAACTTCCATGTCCTCAAGTGTTTTGTCTAATACCTGGCCATAAAATTTCTTTGCCCTATCCATATCTGCGACATAGATTTCAAACCAATTTACGGGATTTACATTTGCGCTCATGAGTAGTTTGTTTAAATTTATATCGAAAAGTAATTAATATAGTAAAAATTACTCTTGTCATAGGACAAGAAATTTAATATTCTTTAGCGACTTCATTTCTAATCCTACTTAATGAAGTATCCGTAACACCCAAATAGGTTGCAATTTGCTTCAAAGGAGCCTGTTGGATAATCAAGGGCTGCTCTTTTTGGAGCCTTAGGTACCTGTCCTTCGCAGAGTCAGTGATCATGTGTAGAGAGCGCAATTTGTTTTCTAAAAGAGAGTTGGACATCCATGTTCTTCCCCATTCTGCAAACCCTGGAATTTTTTCAAACAAAGCCTCAAAATCTCTAAAATTAATCTTCCAGCATACGCAAGCCGTTACTGCTTCTATATTTTCCTCTGTTGGTACTCTTAAAAATAATGAGGCGACTTCTATGACTACATTCCCAGAACTGAAAAAGCCTGTAGTGATGTCTTTTCCAGCACTATTCACCGCAAAAGCTCTGGCTAGGCCAGACTCCATACAATAATAGGCATTTGATTGCTGGCCCTCCTTTAGAATAGCTTCTCTCTTTTCAAAATGTACCGTTTTATGGGCGGCAATAATTTTTGCACAGGCAGCTGAATTTAACTGAGGATGCTGATAGATGGATTTGAGTATTGAAGATGGATTCATAAGTGGTTCAGATTTTTTACACTTCTTTTCAACAGTGTTAATATGGCTTACCAATACACATAAATTTTGCCTACGCTTTTTCCTGACTCTAAAGCGGTATGTGCGGCTGCTAGACGATCAATAGGGAATGCTCCTCCTACCTTTGGGGCAATTTCTTTGTTTTCATATAGTGCGATGAGTTCATTAAGGCAGGTCCCAATAACTTCTACTTTTTGGTCAGCAAAGCGCAACATGTTGACCCCTATAAGTGCCTGGGCTTTCATCATCATAAAAAGCGGACTTACGAAACCAGTTTTTAACAAAAATGAAACATCATTGATCAAATTGTTCTTTTTTCCGCTTCTAGCAGCCCCACCGAAACAAAAAAGTTTGCCACCATAGCCTAGCAGCTTTAGGTCTATTTTAAAACTATCGCCGGCCACAGCATTAAAAACGTGGTCAACTTGGCGTTTACCCAGATTCTTAATGATCCATTTTTTATAGTCTGTTTGGGTATAGTTAATTGGGTAATCTACATTTAAAGCTTTCAGGTATTCCATTTTTTCATCCGAACTACAAAGCCCTATAACTTTTACGCCTCTTAATTGACAGAGCTGAGTCAGCGCAGTGCCCACACCACCAGCACAAGCATGAACAAGGGCTATTTCACCTTTGCGCATTTGCTGAAAATAATGGGTCATGTAATAAGCGGTGCAATACTGGGTGGCCAGTGCGCAAGCCTCTCCACCTGAAATCTCATTTGAAATTATACCCAAAGCCCTGTAATCTGCAACGGCTTCAGTAGCATATCCCCCAAATCGTGTAAAGGCCACCACTCGCTTGCCTTTTAAAGATTCAGGTGCTTCTGCGCCGGTTTTTATTACCCTACCCACTACTTCATAGCCAGGAACAAATGGGATCTTTGGCGCTTCCTTATAAAGGCCATTTCTTGCCATTACATCAGCGTAATTCAAACCAAAACCCTCCACTTCAATTTGAACTTCATTGGCTTTGGGTGCTGGTAAAGTAGCTTCCTGAATTTTAAAAGCTTCTTCAGCACGCCCATATTTTATTATCGTTGCCTGTTTCATCTGTGATGGTTTGTTTTTCTGTATGAAGATACAATTTTTATCGAATTCCAGATGTTTTGGCTTCCCGTAATAAATAAACAAAAGCATAGCCTACGCTCTTCCTTGCTCTTATAAATAATTAAATTGTGAAATTTTGACCAAAAAGAATAAAACCAGTTGTAAAATGAACAATATTCAATATTTTTAGTCTAAATAAAACCACTATAAGATGAAAAATCACTTCAACCGCAGAAAATTTCTTCAATTCACTGGCATGGCTGGGTCTGCTGCTCTATTGCCTGGGAATGCCTTTTCGAAACCTGCGCCTCTATTCGGGCAGGATGAAATTGGCCTTTCTAAATGGGAGCTGGAAACACCCTCACTTTGCCTGGACCTGGATATTATGGAATCCAACCTTAAAAAGGTTCATGAAAACCTCAAAGGAACAGGCATTGCTGTGAGGCCACATACAAAAACGCATAAATGCCCCGCTTTGGCAAAATTGCAGATGGAAGGTGGTGCCGTTGGTATCTGTACTGCAAAATTAGCAGAATCACAGGTCATGTTAGAAAATGGGATCTCCCAAGTCCTAATGACCGGGGTAAACATTAGCACCTCTAAAATCAGGAAGGCAATGCAATTGCGGAAAGCCCATCCTCAGTTTATTCAAGCAGTAGACAACAAACAAAATGCGCAAGACCTGCAGGATGCTGCTAAAGAAGCTGGAGTCATCGCCGATGTTGTCGTAGATCTGGATGTGATCCGGAGATCAGGAGTACCCACAGGACTACCCGCGCTAGAACTGGCGCAATTAATTGACCAGCTGCCTAATTTGCGGTTTAAGGGAATTTTGGCCTACGATGGAGGAGCACAGCATATTAAAGGTTTTCAAAAAAGGATGGAAAGAACCATTCAAACCTTTGGACCAGTAGCTGCGACTTATGAGAGCATGGTTCAATCAGGTCTGAATGTGGAAATCTTTAGCGGGGCAGGTACCGGCACCTACAATATGATGGCTGATGTACCAGGATTTACTGATGTGCAGGTAGGAAGCTACTTGTTTATGGATACTCAATACATGGCCATAGGAAGTAAAAGCAATGAAATCCTATACGATGATTTTGATCCGGCACTTACTGTCTTGGTATCGGTTATTAACACCAATCACCCAAACAGGTTAATTACTGACTCTGGAGCCAAAGCCTTGACTATTAATAAGCCTAGCGGTATGGTAATAGGCGAGCCAGACTTTAGCTATAATGCAGGATCTGATGAATACGGAACGATTACCTATGAAACGGCCAATAAAACCTACAAGACAGGAGATCTGCTGGAGGTAATTGTCCCCCATTGTGATCCAGCCGTTAATTTGTATGACCGAATATACGGTATCCGGAAGGGAAAAGTGGAAGCCATTTTGCCTGTAATGGCCAGAGGGCATTCCCGCTAGTTATAGGGGTTTTAGATCCTGATCCTGTTGAATAGAAAATAGCATGCGTATCGACAGTCCTGATTTCAAAAGTGCTTAATTGGCCAAACTTTCCTTTTGCTGCTCGTCCTCTTTTCCCTTGCCTTGGTCCTCTTTGTCCAAATTGGGTTTTGAGGTCCACATGCCGAGCATCATGGCAAAGGATGTCAAAATAATTACTTGAATGATCAATGAATCATTGACAATGGAAATTGACATGGCTGCTGGAACACTCAGGTACAACAGAATGGTTACCAAACCTCTTGGGGAAATGAACATAAGAGGTAGAAGGTTTATTTTAAATACTTTTAATAATAAAGCCCTTAGAAGGAATATTCCTGCTGTGATGGAAACGGACCAAATAAGGGTTTCTGAATTGATAAGCTCATTGGTTTCTATCAAGAAGCCAAATACTAAAAAGAATAGCGTTCGGATCAAGAAAGTGAGTTCCATGGTCAGCTCCTTGAATTTTTTAATTTCTTTCTTGAAACTTTTAGTATGGAGCTTTTTTACAATTATACTTTGCTTGAGTTGGTTTAGGTTACCTATAAACAGGCCAAAAAGAAGAATGAAAATCAAGGCAGGCAAATGGTAGAGTTCAGATACTGCAAAAATCAGAACGATCATAAGGATAATCGGAGCAAATTTTACAGGATGTTTGATGCGGCTCAGCAGAAAGGCCAACATAATGGTTGCAAAGAAAGTAACGATTAAAATCATGACAATTTCCCCAAAGAAAAGCCCTAGGGTTTTAACATTCATGATCTTTTTTTCAAGCAGGAAATTAAAAAGTAATACGCCAAAGATATCAGAAACACTACTTTCGTACGTTACAAATTCACGGTTCTCAGTCCTTAAGTTTTGAACAGAAGGGATGGCAATGGCACTACTAATGATGGCAAATGGAATGGCATTAAGTAAAGCAGATTTAAACGCAATATCTGAAAAAAATTGTAATGCATAGGCAAGACTAAAACTAATAACGATTACAGGGATTATGGCAATCAAAATGGTTTTACCAACAAATGATAATTTTGAGGTGTCAAAATCAAGTTCAAGGGCTCCCTCTAAAACGATCAAAACCAAACCTATAGTACCCAAAAATGGCAATACTGTGGTTAGGTCCGGAATGTCTAAATCAAGGAAACCTGCTGCTTGATTTGCTGCCCACCCCATTGCAAACAATAAAATCACTGGCGGGATTTTTGTTTTAGCAGAAGTAATGTCAAAAAAGTAAGAAAAAAGCATTAAAGCACATAATACAATGATGATGGGTAGGGCCATAGATGGTTGGTTTAGGTTTAGGGGGTTTTCTCCTATTTAATAATTAATCAAAACCCTGCGTTTCCTCATTAATTTAAAGTATGCCAAGCATAAAATTACAATAAAGTCTGTCAAGTTAAAAGTTTAGCTTTTATTAAAGCTTAAATTTTTCTTAATTTAAGACAGTTAATTGACGAATTTATACCACCTTATTAACCGACTTATGAAACTATTTTTCGCATTTTCCCTTTTTGTTTGTGTATTCTTTCAAGATCCGGTTTATGCCCAGAAGTCGTTGCCATTGGGTAACCACCCACCTGCACTCACTTTTGACCATTTTCCCAATAGTAGTTTTGCCTTCGTCTGGCGAAACTGGAATCTGGTAAGTCCTGCGAAAATGGCTGAAACCATTCACTGTAAACCTGCTGATATACTTTATTTGGCCCAACTTATGGGCTTGGAAAATCAGAAGCTGTTGTCCGAAAAATTCCAGGAACAAATTTATATTACGCTATTGCGAAGGAATTGGCACTTACTCCCCTATGATCAGTTGCTTACTTTATTGGACATGGATAAAGAAAGATTGGAATTTGCATTGAAGGAAGATGACTTTCTATTCCATAAGTTTGGCAACCTAAAACCTGCTTGCCCTGTCCTTCATTTTGTCAGCCCCACCGAAGCCGAAATAAAAAAAGCGACTGCAATAAAAGAAGTTATTCGCCCTATTCTTGATAAAAAAGATGAGAAGCCTGCGGAAGATCTTTTTCATTTTATCGAAAAACTCAAAACATACAATGAAGAAGAAGTAATAAGCGAAAGAGATACTTTGAAGGAAGACCAACTCCGTTTTATATATTCCTATTTTGGCATCTTTGGGGATCCTTTAATGGATGAAGAAAATGATCCTTTTCCCAATGGACTTTTACAGAAACTAGCGCAAAAAGGTGTTAATGGGGTGTGGATGCACGTAGTTCTCAGTCAACTTGCACCAGGAGGGGAAGCCTTTCCAGAGTTTGGAAAAGGCAGCGAAACCCGTCTTATGAATTTGCAAAAGATAGCGCAGCGCGCCAAAAAGTTTGGCATTGACATCTACCTCTATATCAACGAACCTCGAGCCAAGCCTACAGCATTTTTCGAACAGCGACCTGAAATGGCAGGGGTACAAAAAGACGACTTTACCACCATGTGTACCAGCAATGAGCAGGTAAGAAACTGGTTGGAACAATCACTTACCCATGTTTTTACCGAGGTACCTGAGTTGGGAGGGGTATTCACGATTACTGCCTCGGAAAACCTCACCAATTGTGCCTCACATGGAGGAAAAGACCAATGTCCCAGGTGTAGTGAACGACCGTACGAGGACATTATCGCAGAGGTAAACCGCACAATTTCCAATGGCGTTCATGCAGCAAAGCCTGAAGCGAATGTAATTGCTTGGGATTGGGGATGGAACGGGCATGGGATGGCCAGAGACGTGATCGATAAATTACCGGAAGATGTCTGGTTAATGTCTGTGAGTGAATGGGCCAAACCTATCGAAAGAGGTGGGATTTCCAATACTGTAGGAGAATATTCTATCTCTGCAGTAGGGCCAGGGCCTCGCGCCAAATCCCATTGGAGTGGTGCTAAAAAGAACCTACTTAAAACTGTCGCCAAAGTTCAGTTTAACAATACTTGGGAATTGTCCGCTGTACCCTGGTTACCAGTAATGGACCTGGTGGCCCAACATGCATCCAATTTGGCACAAATGGATATTGATGGCTACATGTTAAGCTGGACACTTGGATCTTATCCTTCTCCAAATCTTGAAATAGCGAAAAAATTCTCCGATGATCCAGGTGCAAGCATAGAAGAAGTGCTTAATTCCTTGGCCTTGGAAAGATATGGCAAGGCCGCTGTTCCGTATGTGAGGAATGCCTGGACTACATTTAGTACTGCTTTTGAGGAGTATCCTTATGATATTCGAGTGGTCTATTCTGCCCCTCAGCAGTATGGCCCATCTAATCTTTTATTCCTGAAACCTACAGGTTATCGATCTACCATGGTAGGTTTTCCTTATGATGATCTCAAAGGTTGGTCTGGCCCTTATCCCCAAGAAATACTTGTCTCACAATTTGAAAAAGTAGCCACTAAATGGGAAAAAGGTTTAAAATTCCTAGAAGGTGCTATTGAAGTCTCAAAAGAAGAATCGTATAAAATGCTATTGGAAGAAGACCTAAACTTAGCCAAGGCTGCTTACCTGCATTTTTTATCTGTAGGGCAACAGGGTCGTTTTATAATGGCTAGAGACCTATGGCTTGAAACTCAAAAAACAGATTTGGTACTTCGGGATCAAGCGAAGGAGGTATTATTGAAAGAAAAGCAAACGGCAATTGATCTATTGGAAGTGATACGTAAGGATTCCAGGATAGGTTTTGAGGCCTCTAATCAATATTATTACGTGCCACAAGATTTACTAGAGAAAGTAATCAACTGTCAATCCTTGATCGATGAACTCAGTAAATAGCGGGATTGTAAAACCTAAATAACATTAACCATGGCAGTGAGTTTACCAGCTACTATCCCAACCTCAAGGGGTTGAACTTCAGATGTGGTTCCTAGACGTGGAAAATAACCACGGCAGGATATGATATGTTCCTATTTTGGGTTTAACCCAGATTCGAAGACATTGATAGGTAAGGTAAGGTGGCTAACTTAAATGGGGATTTTAGAAGTATTGTTGCCTTATTTAGCAACAATACTTCTAAAATTTTGTAGCGTTTATTTAATCGCCACTGGCTTGAACCGGATCTACAAAGATTTCGTCCTGTTTATGCATTATTAATGAATAATTGTTTTCAATTGTAGGGTAAACTTTCGGATTTATCCAGTATTTACCGTCAATAAAAGAAATACCTCTATTTCTTCCAATGTAGAAACAGGCACCTGATCCAATACTACCATGGAGATGGGTTGGCTTTTATTGTTTTTGATGGTGGTTTTCCACAATCTAGTGGCTGATTTCTTGCCGCCTAGAAAAGATTTTTCTGTGAAGTCCTTTTCTTTTTCCCTTTCTATGGTGACCATTTTATCCCTTCCTAATGAGATTTCTAGGGTATCGGAAGCGTAGCGCACATCAAGCAGACTTTTACCTACAAAGGTTTGTTCAAAAAACACATTGGCCTCTCCTTCCAGAAGTTGGTATTGCTCCCAGTCTGTAACCCCAGCAATAAGGTAAGCAGAGTTATTGGCTTTAGGTACGGCAAAATATTGATAGAAGGCCGGTAATTCGTAAGTGACCATGTCAACAGTATAATTCTTACTGTCCGATTTAATGGAATATGGGGTGTTGATTTCAAAATTAATAGCAGTCTGGTTTTCCACCTGGGCAATCGGAAGGGGAATACTTTCCATAGGCGGGCTTTGACCAATAGCTACATCGAAATTAACTTCTTCATTGCCTTTCATTCGCTTTAACCTATTGTTACTTATTCCAGATGCAGTAACGACCAGCTCATTCAATGCTACCTGATCTTCTCTCATTAACACATTCATTACATCTGCGGTAATTGATAAAGTCTGGGAAATGTAGCCAACAGAGGAATAAGCCAATTGACTTGCACGATTGGGTAGGGTGAGGCTGTAATTGCCACCAAAATTGGATACAGTTCCAATGGTACTTCCCGAGACAATGATGGTCACACCTGGTAGGCCTTGTCCCTCCGAGTCCATTACTTTTCCCGTCACGCTTCCTGTCCTTTCAATGGTTTGTAATTTTAAAGCTGTCAATTGGCTTCCATAATATTCAGCTGCTTGTTTGAGGGTGGCTACATTTAGGGTTTCATTTTTGCCTCCTATAAGCCGATTGGTTTGCAGAAAAGCGATCTCTTCCTGCAAAATGGACAAATAGGTGTTTTCCAATTCGATCTTCTTATCAACATCGTCTAGTTTTTTGTCTAAGACAAGCAGTTCCTCGGATTTTACGGATTTATCCAGAAAGTTTTGCTGGTGATTAATGCCCAAAACAGTCAATTCATCTCCAGCTTTTAGCTGTATACTTTTGGGAGCTATAAAAGGTGACAGGTTAGTAAACTTGACAATGGATTCTCCTTTGGTTAAAGTGACCTTTTCACTTCGCAGGACTTGTGCACCTTTTAGGAATACGGTAGCTTCTACCACTTTAGAGGTGACTACTTTTTCAGGTATGTCCTGAGCGAAGGATTGATTAAAAATTAGAAGTAAGAAAAGGATGCACAAGGCTTTCATAGGAATTGGGTTAAGTCTTTTCTCTTCAAGAAGAACAAAAATAAAATTACTAAAATGGTTTTGGATAAATATTTCTATTGTAGTTAATGCTTCGCGACTCCTATGTTCATAGGCAAATAAATATTTTTCATCTGCCGACTTTCTCCTATACGAGACCGACCCAATAAAAGTCACATTGTTTGTCAAAAACACAAACCGAATAGCCTGTATTTAACTCAGATTCTAAGACATGTGAAAAGGTAATGGTATTTAGCTAACGTAGATTGAGATTTAGTCACCAATAATTCCGCCAAAATGATATTGTTTTATTTCCTTACCAAGAGCTTGCCCTCTTGGTTATGGTATTTTCTCTCCTTCGGAGCTAACGGCTAATAAACATATAAACCCGAATCATGCAATAATAATCTATTACCTGATGGCAACTACTTGCTGGGTAAAGTCAGGAGATGCTATTGCATAGCCCGAGTTTTGGGAGGGATTTTTGTGATTCTGTGCCAGAAACAGAATTCATCAATTACAACGAAGTTACTCACTCATTTATACTCAGTTTGATCCTACCCTTGGCTTTTATTCCTTCCCTGAGGAAAAATCCAAATGATTATATTCCCTCTCATATACTAATTGTGCTTGATCCTATAAGGATACCAAAAAATGTAAATAATATATTGTTGTATATGATTTATTCTTTATATTCCGGTTGCGTACCCGAATATTTTCAATCTACGTGAATTTTAGTTATTCCCAGCTATACTGGTAGTAGCCCGCTTACCAAAGCAGCTATAGTAAATGATCAATTAATATTTACCTAACGGATTGTTTACGTACCTATTCGCAGTGGCTTCAAATTCTATGGTGGGCATTCCTAAGTAATCCTTGATAGGAAGTAGTCATATCGATTGTTATTAATCTTTACCCTTAACCAAGTTCTAATGAAACAACATGTACTAATATCGGATGCTTTACCGGCATCCAAAGGAGCAAAGGACTTCACCTTGTTTCCAAGGTCCCTTATGCCTTCCACAGGAAAGTTCTTTCTGCTCTTTTGTATGCTCTTGAATTTTGTAGCGATTTCGCCACTGAGTGCATTTCAGGCCAACCAAAACCTTACTGTTTCCGGAACGGTCATGGATGGCTCCAACGAAGAAACATTGCCAGGGGCAAGTATCATTATTAAAGGTTCAACCATTGGTACCGTTTCTGATATTGATGGTAAATTCAGCCTTAATGTTCCTAATCCTGAAACTGTACTGATTGTATCCTTTATTGGATATATCAGCAAGGAAATCACTGTTGGTAATCAAAATGAAATCACTGTCAATTTGGTTTCAAATGCAGCAGAATTGGATGAAGTGGTTGTAATAGGTTATGGTACAGTTAAAAAACGTGACCTTACTGGATCCGTGGAAAGAATCAATGCCGATGCTTTTCAAAACCAAACGATGACCCAGTTAACAGACATGCTGACAGGAACCGTGGCGGGATTCAATGCCAACCAGTCCACATCTGCCGCTGGGGGAAGCTCTCTGGAAGTCAGGGGACCTACATCATTGAATGCCGGAACTGAGCCTTTGATTGTATTGGATGGGGTAATTTACAAAGGAAGCATCCAAGACATCAATCCCCATGACATAGAATCAATGGACATTTTGAAGGATGCAAGTTCAGCAGCCGTATTTGGTTCCAAAGCTGCTTCAGGTGTGATTTTGATTACCACTAAAAAAGGCAAATCTGGAAAGCCTACTATCAATTATTCTACAAGAATGGGGATTTCAGAGCCTGCCTCAGCCAGGAGACCATTAGGTCCTGATGATTACATACAATTTAGGAAAGATTTTTTCCGTACCGTATTTCCAAATACTGCCTACCATTTTTATACCAATCCCAATGAACTTCCAACGGATGTAAGTGTGGAGGATTGGAGAAATTACGGCGACAATCCATTGGCTGATAATAATCGAGAGTACATGTCAAGGTTGCGCCTTTTCCCCATCGAACAAGAGAATTTCCTTTCCGGAACAACCACCGATTGGTATGATGTGGTCATGCGTCGTGGAACTAGACAGACACATGATTTAAGTATAGGAGGAGGAGCAGATGGGTTTAATTATTATTGGTCCATAGGCTACACCGACAATGAAGGAATCAGAGTAGGCGATGAGTTTTCATCTATCCGGTCCAAATTAAACATTGATTTTGATGTAACGGACTGGTTAAGTGTGGGATTGAATACACAGTTTTCCGACCGCGATGAAAGTGGGGTACCGGCCAGTATGGGCTTTTATTCCAACAGCCCATTTGGACGTGAATTTGATGAAAATGGGAACTTGGAACGGCTTCCCCACGGACATACTTTCCATCCCCTTATTGACAATTATCGAACGAGTAAACTAAGAAAAGTCAATAGCCTTTTTTCAATTTTATACGCAAAAGTAGCCTTGCCCCTAGGCATTACTTATTCTATTTCATTCCAACCCCGGTATGAGACCATGAAAGACTTGAGATTTATTTCTACAGATATCCGCTTTGGTGGAAGTCCTACTGAAGATTTGAGTCAGGGTACTAGAAGTGAGTATTCTCATTACGAATGGATGGTAGATAACCTTTTGAAATGGAACAAACAAATAGGGATACATTCCATAGACGCCACGCTTTTGTACAATTCAGAGGAAACCAAAAGATGGTCTTCAGACAACAGCAACATTAACTTTTTTCCTACAGAAGAATTGGGTTATCATGCTTTGCAATTTGGAAACAACCCCGCACTTTCTGACTATGATTACAGATTCACTGGGGATGCCATGATGGCCAGGGTAAATTACACCCTTATGGAAAAATACCTTTTGACCGCCTCCATTAGAAGGGATGGCTATTCTGCATTTGGTCTTCAAAACCCGAGGGCTACTTTTCCTGCCCTAGCATTTGCATGGCAGATCGGTGATGAAGAATTTTTTGATTCTGAGCTTATCAATAGGATGAAATTAAGACTCTCATGGGGGGTCAATGGAAATCGGGATATCGGTATGTATGCCTCTCTTGCAAGGTTGGGGTCCAACTTATGGTATGATGGAACCAAGCAAAGAGTTGGTGTGTACAATTCCTCACTATCCAATGCAGGTTTAAGGTGGGAAAGAACAGAATCCATCAATTTGGGATTGGATGTAGGTATTTTGGAAGACCGCATAGACATGTCATTTGACTATTATGACATGACCACTACGGACCTTCTTATGAATCGTATTTTACCTAGCATCACTGGGTTTAACGACGTTACTTCCAATTTGGGAGAACTTGGAAATCATGGGTTTGAAACCACCATTAATACCGTCAATTATAGTGATAAAAACCTGACTTGGAGATCGAGTTTGGTGTTCTCTTTGAACAGAAACAAAATCAAAAACCTGTTTGGTGATATTGGAGAATATACTTTGTTAGGCCAGACACAAACAGGAGAAGTTCCTGATTATTCCAATCAATGGTTCCCTGGTCAAGCAATAGACGTGGTTTGGGATTATGAAATGCTGGGAGTATGGCAGGAAAATGAAGCTGATGAAGCAGCTGTATATGGAATGAGGGTTGGTGATTTTAAGGCAGAGGATGTAGACAAAAATGGGGTTTTCAATGAGCTTGTAGACAAGCAATTTATTGGTTATGAGAGGCCAAGGTACCGGTTTGGCTTTAAAAATGACTTTACCTTTTTAACGCACTTTACCGCCTCTGTTTTTATAAGGGCAGATTTGGGTCATATAGGCGCTTATTCACCGGCCTTGAATGCCGGATTTGAATCCAATGACAGAAGGAGCAGAAATGTAGGGCCAGTTCCCTATTGGACACCTGAAAACCCAATCAATGACTATGCTAGACTGGACGTGAGTACCAGTGGATATGGTGGTGGTTTGATGGTCTACAAATCAAGGTCTTTTGTTAGAATTCAGGATTTGTCCTTGGCTTATGCATTGCCATCTCATTTGGCCCAGCGATTGAAACTTAATAATTTGAGGGTGTTTGGATCGGTAAGAAACCTGGCCACTTTCACAAAATGGCCGCATTGGGATCCTGAATCTGGCGCTTCTCCAATGCCGAGGATTTTTACTACTGGAATAAGTTTGTCCCTATAATGCCCATTCGAAAAGTTTAAATGAACAAATCATGAAAAATATATTAATCAAACCCTTTCTATCAGGGTTAATGCTTTTAATGTTCTTCTCCTGTACGGAAGAGTGGTTGGAACCTGATCCACTTTCATTTTTGGCCCCTGAAAATGTTTATGTCAATGAAGCCGGATTTGAAGCCATTTTGGTGACACTTAGGAAGAACTTGCAATATGAGTCTACTGGAAATCGCCATCCTTTGTCCATGGAACATGCCACCTCCGAATTGGCCATTCCTTTGGTTCAGGCAGATTTCAGGAGAAATACACCAAGTAATAGTGCCTTTTTCCCTTTTCTTAGCTATTTCGAAAATGCCTATGAATTTATTAAAAATGCGAATGTATTGATATCCAGAATCGACCAAGTGGTATGGGAAGATCCGCAGGTAAGAAACCGTTTATTGGGTGAGGCTTATTGGCACAGGGCTTATTGGTATTACCGATTGGTTCACTCTTATGGGGATGTGCCTTGGATTGGAGTAGAATTGTCGGGAGCAAAACTTGATTTTCAAACCCATAGCAGATGGGTTATACTTGATAAAATCCAAGGAGACCTAGAGCTGGCAGCGGAATGGCTTCCTATTGAAGCCGCAACTTTGGGTGATGTAACCAAAGGAGCAGCCAATCATTTGTTGGCCAAGGTGAGCCTGGCCAATCTTGATTTTGACCAAGCCATTGCAGCTTCTACCGAGGTGATTAGTGGTGCCTATTCCTTAATGAATGAGCGTTTCGGAATTGATGCGGGTAATGACAGCAAAAATGTCCTCTGGGATCTCCACCGTTTTCAAAACATCAACAATTCCCAAAATACAGAAACCATTTATTCTACGATTGATCGGCCTGATGCCCCTCCTGGGACCTGGTCTTCAGGAACCTACACCATGCGTTGGTATTCACCCTCTTGGTGGAAGATTTTGGATGGAACAGGTAACAGGGCCTGTAATTGGAGCACGCCGATAGGGGATACCCTTGGAATTGGCAATGGAGATGTCCGTACCAATGATTATTGGCATTATAAAATTTGGGAGGATGCCAACAATTCCTGGGACGAAACGCCGGATTTGAGAAGATCCGCCAATAACTGGATAGAAATGGGTGATGAAATTGCTGAAATTCTCAACTGTAGGGCAGGTTCTCCGCAACTTGGTCAGCCACTTACTAAAGAGTTGTATGGAAGTTTGGTGGATACTACAGATACTTGGTTTCCTTGGCCACATTACAAGACCTTTGTACCCACCCCAAACAATAGACTTCCAGTAGGTGGGCAAGGTGATTTCTATGTTTTCCGCTTGGCTGAGACCTATTTGCTTAGAGCAGAAGCAAATTTTTGGAAAGGCAACTTGGGGGCTGCCGCCGATGACATCAATAGGGTAAGAGAAAGGGCAAATGCTCCTCTGGTATCCCCAGCAGATGTGACCATCGATTACATCTTCGATGAGCGAGCACGTGAGCTGTATACCGAAGAACCCAGGCATACTGAAATGGTGAGGGCATCCTATATCATGGCCAAATCTAATCTATATAGTTATACCCTAGATGGTTTTAGTGAGAAGAATTGGTACCATGACAGGGTCATGCGCCTTAATTTTCATTATCAGGAACCCCGTTTCCAATGGTTTGGCAACACCGCTGCCATTGACCCTTACCATGTGCTTTGGCCTATTCCTCAAAGTGTGATTACGGCCAATACCCTGGGCACTATAAATCAAAACATAGGATATGATGGAACTGAAAACAACATTCCTCCCCTAGAAACAATTAATGAGACCATATAATTAAAGAACATGCTAAAGGAAAAATATGCAGTCGGTCTGATTTTTATCGGGTTGTGTTTTTGCCAATTTAAGGCAAATGCCCAAACAGATAAAGAAGTCCGCCAAGAGTATCTGAAGGAATTGATTCGATTGCAGGAAAAGCCTTCTAGTCATGATAGCTTTGTTAGCTTTCATGACCTTACCTGGAAAGGTTGGATAGAAAGAACTGGAGAATTACCCCCTAATTATGGGGTAATTCCTTCCATTCCTTTTCTGCCTGATCCGCTGATCATTGGTGAGGGAAAAGAAAATGAGAAGATTACGACCATGGCACAATGGGCGTCGCAGCGGGAGTATATCAAAGAACAGGTGAAACACATCCTTTCAGGGACTTTCCCTGATCCTCCGGATAATTTGAAAGCAGAGATCTTGTCCGAAAGGACGGAAAATGGCGTCAGGATTCAGATGATTGAACTCAGGTTTGGAGAAGACCATAAGGCTAAATTGACACTTGAGTTGTTTACACCACCTGGTGAAGGTCCATTTCCGGTATTTATGACGCAATGGAACCATAGGGGATGGGCACAAATAGCTGTTAGAAGAGGCTATATGGGGCTGATTTATGCTGGAGCGGATGATAAAGACGATACCCGGGAATACCTGGAACTTTACCCTGAATATGACTGGAGTACACTAATGACCAGGGCATGGGGAGCCCATAGGGCGGTGGATTATCTGTATACCTTGGATGAGGTGGACCAATCCAAAATTGCCATTACCGGTCACTCCCGAAATGGAAAGCAATCGCTATTTGCCGCCGCTTTTGATGACCGGATTACGGCCATTATTTCCAGTAGTGGAGGAACAGGCGGCGAATTTCCTTACCGCTATACGGACGATCGGCACGCCAATGAATCAATTGACTACCTGGTTTCCAGAAGGACCCATTGGTTGCATCCCCGTATTCGGTTTTATTCAGGAAGAGAGCATAAAATGCCCATCGATCAAAACTCTTTAATGGCCCTGATTGCGCCTAATTCTTTGATGCTAAGCTCTTCTATCCGGGAAGGAGGTGGAGGGGATCCTTGGGCGATCGAGCAAATTTATACTTCGCTTACCAAGGTATATGAATTTTTGGATGCTCCAGAGAAGTTGGGCATACGATTGAGAGATGGGGAACATGCCGTTTCAGAAAGGGATTTAGAGGCTTTTATGGATTGGCTGGACATACAGTTTGAGAGAAAAAATTTCCCTTGGGACAATCACCTGAGCTATAACTATAGCTTTGAAAAATGGAAGAAAGAAAGTGGAGAATCCATTGATCTCAACAAATTACCTAAACAGTCGGCACAAAATATTCCTGTGAATGTATCCGACTGGGAAAAGGCAAGGGACAAAACAAAAGAGGATATCAATTGGCTTTTGGGTGATGAGCCTGCGGGCCTACCGGCCAATGATATTGAGACACTGACACAAAAGGAGGATTATGTCAGTAGTTTTATGCCTCGACCAAGGGTGAAAAATGGTGAAAAGCTAAACATCACGCCCTATAATGCCATGGGGGATTATCTATACGGGTCGCTTTATTTCCCCACCAATGAGGATGGAAAAAGACAAGTTGGGGCCAATGGAAAAATGCCCGCGGTGATATTTTTGCACAAATACACCAATACGGGCTATGATTCTGAATTAAACGGCTTAATTGATGCGCTATTGGCCAAAGGTATCGCAGTATTGACTTATGATATGATCGGCTATGGAGCCAGGATAGAAGAAGGCACTTTGTTTTACCAAAGATATCCGCATTGGTCCAAGATGGGCAAAATGGTCACTGATGCCAGAGCGGCCGTTGATGCATTAGAAAGTTTGGATTTTATCGATAACGATAAAATATTTGTTGCGGGCTATGCTTTAGGAGGAACAGTAGGCTTAATCACAGCTGCCTTGGAACCTAAGATAGCGGGAGCTGCCATATCCAGTGCTTTTACTCCCTTAAGAAACGCTTCTAAAAATGTGGAAGGGCTTAAAGCTTATTCCCATTTGTACGGGTTAATTCCACGATTGGGGTTTTTTGATGGGCAGGAAAGCAGCATCCCTGTGGATTTTCCTGAAATATTAGCGAATCTTGCCCCAAGACCCCTGATGGTGATTGCCCCAGAATTGGACAGGCATGCAGATCATGAAAATGTCATGGAAGCTTTGAAAGGGGTAAAGCAGTTGTACCAAAATATGGGTGTACCCAATGACCTGGAATGGCAAACGCCACATGCATTCAATCACTTTACGGAAGCCCAACAGGAGGAGATGGTTAAGTGGTTGGGAAAGGTAACAGGTAAATAGTGATCAGGCCTTATGCTATTATTTCTAAAATATTAAAGATATTGCTGGAAATTTAACCTAGAATGAAATGAAGAAGTTTTATGGATTGATTGTGTTTTTATTTATCTCCTTGGCTTTAAGGGCCCAATCGGTGGTGACCCAAATTGAAGGTATTTTTTACCTTGATCACAGTCCTGTTCGTGTAGAGATTTTAAATGGTAAAATTACCAGTATAACCAGAATTTCGGAATTGTCAGAAAATGCCAACAGGTTATACATAGGACCCGGGCTCATTGATAACCAGGTCAATGGATATTATGGGGTATCCTTTATAGATATGGGTGAGGAATTGACCATGGAAGGGGTTTATAAAGCTACCAAAGCCTTGTGGAGCGATGGGGTAACTTCTTACTTGCCCACGCTGACAACCAACAAAAAGGAGATATACCTGAAAAACCTTGCCCTTCTGGCAAAGGCCAAGGTTGACCCTGAAATCAGGGGAGCAATTCCAGGATTTCACATAGAAGGCCCTTATATTTCTCCGGTGGATGGATACAGGGGGGCTCATCCCTTAATTTCTGTTAGGAAACCGGATTGGGAGGAATTCATGGAGTTTTATGAAGCGTCCGAAGGAAATATTTTACAAATTACTGTAGCTCCAGAGGTGGAAGGGGGCATGGATTTTATTTCCAAATTAAAAGAAAAAGGTGTCGTAGTAGCGATTGGTCATCATAATAGTACTGCAAAACAAATTAGGGAAGCAGTGGACAGGGGGGCGAAGATGTCCACCCACCTTGGGAATGGAATGGCAAATAGTATCAACCGTCACCGAAATCCCTTATGGCCACAATTATCTGAAGACCGACTTATGGTTAGTCTTATTGCAGATGGTTTTCACCTTCAACCCGAACAACTCAAGGTTTTTTATAGAGCTAAAGGAGTGGAAAATACGATTATTACCTCCGATGTAAGTGCCTTGGGTGGGTTGCCTCCTGGAAAATACCTTAATGTAATTGGAGACACCCTTGAACTGACACCTGGTGGGGCTGTGGTATATCCGGCCCAGAATAATTTGGCGGGATCAGGATCGCCCTTGAGCAAAGGGGTAGGCAATATGATGAAAGCGACCGGGTGTACGTTGGGACAAGCAATTCGAATGGCCAGTGGCAATCCCGCTCGATTGAATGGCCTCAAGGATAGGGGTTCAATTCTGCCGGGAATGAGGGCAGATTTGGTATTATTTACATTGGAGGATTTTGAAATGAAAATAAAGAAAACGATAGTTGCCGGCGAACTTGTTTATGAAGCTGACGAATAAGCAAAAGGGATAAATGATTTGGAATAGAGTGGTGGTTCTTTACGGTTGATTTTTGGAAGTACAATGGTTTAATTTTCAAAAAGGTAAGGCAATTTCACAAATTGGAAGTTAATAAACTATACAAATGCATTTGGTTGCCTTATCTGAAACCAACCGTTTCCGCTATTAGTAAAATAATTAGATTTAAGAATAAGTAATAATAATTATAGTCTTTCCAACCATTAAAATTGAGCTTAATCATGGCAATTCTCAATAAAGTTTTTAAAGGTAGCATGGGGATTTTTCCCCGGCTCAATATTCCGAAGAAGAAGCGTTTGACGATTCAATACCCACTTGTTTTACTTCTATTGTTTTTTGGGATGATTTTGGAAACCAAGGGACAATTCCTAGATAAATCAACAGGCATTACCTATATCGAACCGAATGATAAAACGGGCACCTCCTTGGCAACTGTTGTGGGAGATGTGCCATTGGCATTTACGGATCAGATTTTCCCGATGGATAAATCAGGGAAAGTAGTTGGCGGTAGCGACCTCAAAAAACAAGTCATTCAGGTTTTTAAAAATCTGGAGATGACGCTGGAATCCGGTGGAACAGATTTGAGCAAATTGCTAAGAATTAACGTTTATCTTCAGAAGGAAGACCATTCTAAGCCTACCAAGGAATTGATTAGGGAATTATTGCCTGAAGGGGCATTTCCGGCCATTACCTTGATTGTTGGTGCACAGCCGAGGGAAAATGTATTGTTAACCCTAGATGCCATTGCCCTTGGCCCCTTGACTTCCGAAGGCAAAAGAGGAATCAGCCTTTACCTTGAAGAAGGGCTGACCGGAAAGTCCAATCGTTCAGGGCTTGCCGTTTTACCTATAGGTAGGAAGGTATTTATTGCAGGTCAGGCGGAACCTGGAAAAGACCTTTTGGAGGCCAGTGACAAAACCATGCAAAACCTTTTGGCTACTCTCGCTTATATGGGGGCTAGTGCAAGTGATGTGGTCCAAATCAAGGCTTTTATCAATCCTATTGAAGATGCAGCAGCAGTGGAAGAAGTGATCGCTGCTTTTTTTAGAGGGAAAAAAGTACCGCCAATTGTGATGGTAGAATGGTTGGTAGAAGAAAACAAGGCAGAAATAGAATTGATCGCTTCTGCTCCTGAGAACCAAAATGACAAAGAAGCCGTGAGTTATTATGCCCCACCATGGATGATTCAGGCTACCACTTACAGTAGGGTAGTAGATATCAAAAAAGGAGGCTTATTGTTTACTTCCGGCTTGTATGCAGAAGATGGCAAAGAGGAGGAACAGAGGGCTAGGAACTTGTTTCTAAAACTATCTGAGATTCTTCAAAAAGCAGGATCCAGTTACGACCACTTGGTAAAAGCAAGTTATTACCCTTCCCATGAAAAAGGACGGGAAGGTTTGATGAAAGTAAGAACCGAATTTTATAACCCAGAAATGCCTCCTGTTGCCTCATTGATAAGGATTCAGGGAACTGGCCGTGAAGGCATTTACTTAAATGTAGATATGGTTGGCGTGGTGCCGGAGTGATTGAATTAATTCATAAGTTGAATGCAAGATAAAATCATCTTATAACCGACTAAATCGTCACTGCGAACCCTTTTGAGGGCCTTCAGGGATGGGAAAGGGTGCGGCAGTCTTTGCCTGAGTGAAGATTGCATCTACACTCGAATATCCCACCGAAAGGCAATTGGATATTGAGAATAGGAATAAGGTTGAATTTTAAATCTATTGTAATTGGTTAAATATATTAGAGGCTTACTCAAGTTGAAAACTTTCGTCATGATGGGTCTAAGTTGCCCCTATCGCTTAAACTTAGACCAGAGAGGGGCACATATTCCAGTTTAATAAAATAGAACTATAAGAATATGTTTTTCGGTCTCATTGACACGGAAGTGAATGCCAAATGGGAACTTTTCCAAAAAGAAAATACGGGTGTTTCCGTACCTGATTTGAGTTTTAAGTGGATTGCCTTGAATGCTACCAACAGCATTGGAGACATACTGTTCAAAGAACCCACCTAAGTTAACTTTTTGCTCCTCATACCAGAGGAATGCTTTTCGGATATCATTTTCGGCCGCCTCCGCAATTGAAATGGAATAAACCATATTATTTTTTGAAGATCTCTTTTTTTGCTTCGTTCCAGCTTCGGGTTTTCATCTCTCCCTGATCAATCATTTGTAATCGCTTGTTGACTTCCTCTTGTTGCCATTGTGGAATTACATCTTCTTTCTTGATAGTTACATAATCCAAGGTCTTAATATAGCTCAGGAAAGCATCAAATCTGCTGTCTTCTATGTCAAGTGTGATTTTCATAAGCTCAAAATTAAGAATATTTACTGTCTATGAATAGAAAATGCCATTATCGAGAATAGTAGCATTCCTTGATAGCATAATATAGGAGAATATTTCTGTGCTTCAAAGCCCATTTCTGGTCTAAGTTTAGCAACGCCTAACTTAGACCTACATATGCTGAAAGTTTTCAACTTTCATAGCCCAAGCTCAGACAGCAAAAATAATAGGTAAAAATCGTTAACTTTAGCGTATGAAATTTTAATAGTATGGACCTAGCTGTAAAAAAAATCGAATTGATTAATTGGTTGACCAAGCAAGATGAAACCATGGTCAAAAAAGTTGATGCCCTGCGTAAATCTTCAATGGAATCGGCCTACCGCACGAGAATGGGGGAAAAACTGGAATTCAAATTAAGCCGATCGGAGGCTGACAGAAAGAGCGAGAGGACCCACAGCCAAAAGGATGTTGAGAATTACTTCAAAAGTAAGTAGGACGGGTGAAGAAAGCACAGGTAATCTGGACAGATGAGTCGATGGGTGATTTGGAAGTTATTTATGACTTTCTTGCGGAAAAGTCCAGAAAATCGGCAAAAAATGTTGTCCAGTCCATCTTAGCAAGAACCCGACAGTTGGAAGCTTTTCCCGAATCGGGATCGCCCCAAGAAACCGATATGTCGGTAAGAAGTACATACCGCTATCTGGTTGAAGGGAATTACAAGATAATCTACAGTAATGAAGGAAACGCCTTGTATGAGGAAGCCGTAGTGGATACAAGACAGGATCCATCTGGTACCAGGATTTAACGGCGCATTTTAGATGTAGATCTCCTACCCTACATTCTGGCTATTCGCTAAAGCCCTTCACTAAATCTTTTTTAATGGCTTTGACCTACATGCTTATCCAAAGGAATTTATGATTCCCATGCCTGGTCTAAGTTTAGCAATGGATAATTTAGAGCAGAAGGAAAAATAAATGAAAAAATAGTATATTTGATAAAAGGCAGTTTTATGGATATTCAGGCAGAGAAATTACAGTTGATAGAATGGCTTGCGGGACTAAATGATGCCAAAGTGCTCAGTGAGTTTATTACTTTGAAGAAAAAGAAAGAAGTGGATTGGTGGGACAGGATCAGTGCCGAAGAGCGGGAAGAGATTCAAATAGGTCTTGCTCAAGCAGATAAAGGTGAAGTTATCCCCCATGAGGAAGTAATGGTGAAGTGTAAGAAATGGCTTTAGAAATCGTATGGACTATGCGTGCCCAAACAGGTTTTGCGACGATTATTGAATACCTTGAAAACCATTTTTCAGAAAAGGAAGTCCGGCAATTTGTGAGGCAGTCAAATGATTTTTTTGAATTGCTTAGCCAGTATCCAGAAATGCTTGAGGAGACAAATAGTCAAAAGCATGTTTATCGTGGGCCAATTAACAGGTACACGGTCATAACATACCGGCTCAAAAAGCAAGAAAACTGAATAGAGCTAATCAATATTCGGTCTTCCAGACAAAAGTCAACGAAGCTCAAATAGTAGCCGTAAATCTCAACTGAGTGTGGATTGCATCTATGCTCGAATATCCAATCGAATTTGCAATTTGGTTTTGAGAATAGGAAAAAGATTTAGAATTTTAAACCAATTGCAATTGGATAAGGAGATTAGGGGACTTACTTAAGTTGAAAACCTTCGTCATGATAGGTCTAAATTGCCGCTATCGCTTAAACTAGGACCAGAGGGCGTGGTGGGCAGGAATTTGGATAATTGAAAAAATTTCTTCCGAGACATTTATAGCATTAAGATAAACATTAACGACCGATCAAATAGCAATATGAAGAGCAAATACTCGACATTGGCATTCATTTTTTTTCTATGTATTTATGAACCGATCATTGCCCAAAATGCCGATGATCATCCAGAGGAGAGGAGGAAACAATACCTCGAGGAATTGTCTTCCGTATTGGAGCCCGACCACCTTAGAAGATCCGATGCCCTTCCGCCAACTCCTGTAGATAGTTCCTGGAGCAGTTGGCTAAAGCGGACGGGGGAATTACCTCCTGATTTTAAAAGTTTACCTTCTCTCCCCTTTTTGCCGGATCCTTTGATTTTAGATGAGGGGGGAGCAAATATTCCCGTAGCATCCATGGGGCAATGGATGCAAAAAAAGCACTGGATCAAAGAGCAAACCCAGCATTGGATTACCGGTAGTTTTCCACCCCCTCCCGGTAACCTTAGGGCCAAAGTACTGCGGAATCAAAAGATAGATGAACTTACGGAAATAGAGGTGCTTCTGGAATTTGGTCCTGATCATAAGGCGCAGTTGCACATTTCCCTGGTAATTCCTCCGGGGGAAGGTCCCTTTCCAGTTTTCATTTGTCCATGGAAAGAAAATCAAATTAATTGGACACAGGCTGCAGTAAGAAGAGGATACATAGGGGTTCGGTTTGCAGCTACGGATCCCAAATATGGATTATCTGATGACAGTGAAAAATACATGGATTTATGGTGGCCTGAATTTGACTTCAGCACAATCAATCGTTGGGCATGGGCAGCGTCCAGGGCCATAGATTACCTTTATACCCTTCCATATATCAATAAAGAACAGCTGGCATTGACTGGTTTGTCCAGAAATGGGAAAATGGCGTTGTGGGCCGCTGCTTATGATGAAAGGATCAAGGCAGTCGTTCCTATAAGTGGAGGGACAGGTGGTGAGAACCCATTTCGATATACTTCGGATATTTATAATACTGAAACCATTGAGTTGTTGACCCGTTGGCAGCCACACTGGCTGCATCCGAGGCTTCGGTTTTTTGTTGGCAGGGAGCACAAATTGCCAGTTGATCAAAATTCCTTAATGGCTTTGGTTGCGCCCAGGGGATTGATGTTAAGTTCCTCAATAACCGAATCAGCCGGAAACAGTTGGGGCATTGAGCAAGCCTACCTTTCTGCAAAGAAGGCATATGATTTCTTAGGCGCAAGTGATCATATTGCAATTGATTTGCGCCAGGGACTCCATGCTCCCTCCGCTAGGGATATGGAACGGTACCTGGATTTTATTGATTTTGTATTTGGGAGGGGTGCCATAAAGCCTGAAAATAAGCTTTACCATGATTATTCCTTTTCGAAATGGTTGGGCTTGTCTGGTATAATCATCAACCCACTGGAGTTTGAACGCGAAAGACAAGGTGATCTGTTGGTAGGTGAAAATGGAGATCCCATTCAAAACCCCCTTGTTTGGGAGCGAAAGGTGGCCAGAATAAAAACTAAAATACGCTGGGGAATGGGAATAGAACCGCCCTCCCTCGGTCCAGGTCAACAACCGGACTATATGAGATCGGTGGTTGGCGTACCTGATGTGGAAGACGGAATAGGAGTAAGGCCCATTTCCTTTGGAAACCTTTATTTCCCTAAAAATTCCAGTGGAGCACCTTTAACCGATAAGTTACCAGTAGTGGTTCTTCTTCATGAATTCAGCTATTCAAAAGGGATGGGTAAATCAGCAGCCATTATACAAGAATTTATTAGGAAAGGTTTTGCAGTCTATGCATTCGACCAAATTGGTTTTGGTACCCGCTTGGAGGAAGGAAAGCTGTTTTACGAACGATTCCCCATGTGGAGTAAATTGGGTAGAATGGTGGCGGATGTCAGGTGGTCCATAGATGAACTTTCAAATATCGAATTTTTAGACAAAAACAGGATTTTAGTGGCGGGATATTCTCTTGGTGGTACTGTGGCCTTATACAGTGCAGCCTTGGATCAGCGGATTGCCGGAGTTGTGTCCATCGCCGGATTTACACCCATGAGGACCGATCAAAACGGAAAAACCGCAGAAGGTATTTTCCGGTATTCGCACCTTCATGGTTTGCTGCCTAAATTAGGATTTTTTGTCGGCAACGAAGATCGAATCCCATACGATTTTGATGAAATACTTGGGGCCATAGCACCACGACCTTTACTTGTGGTGGCTCCCAAATGGGATCAATACCATTCGAGTGAAGACGTATCCAGCGTCATCAGCGAAGTAACCGATGTTTATGGCCTTTTTGGAGCTAAAGGTAAAATTCAGTTGAGTAAACCAGAGGATTATAACCGCTTTTCAAAGGAAATAAGAAATGAAGTGGTAGAATGGTCTTTGGAAAATTTTAATAAGTAGAAAACGAAATAATATTCAGGTAAAAAGCTGTTAATTTTATCTACAGGCATCCATCATTCCGGTGTTAAGCTTTTGCCTGAGGAGATAACTAACATAAAAATATTTTATAGTTATCATCACTAAACCTATTATAGGCCTTGGATTATTCACCTGCATTTAAGACTTAGTAAACGTAACGTTTCCTTGCTAACATGAGAAGTCATTTTGCCATGGTTTACCTTTTTATATGATCCACACCAAGTACCAGCCTTATGAAGATTAGTAAAATTGATGGCTCAATGGCGTTAAAAACAAAAAACCGTCTGACGCCATTCCGGCGGAGTTTTTTTTTGTTTAATCCGGATTCCAATACGTTGAAAAAGTAACGTTAAGTAGCTAACTTGGATCGGGATTTTGTCAGCATTTTTGCTATTAAAAAAGGCAACAATACCGCCAAAATCTTATGTTTATATTTCCCTATTCCGGGTTGAAACCCGTGGCAATTGATGAAAGGGTTGATAGCCGATTATTGGTGATTTTAACGTATTTTCCAATTACAAATTGGAAATAATATTAGGGAGTAATTGCAAATTACACCCAGTCACCACCAAAGGCCAATACTCACACCTGGAGGGGGAGTAACAGTCACAATGTTTTTCTCCTGTCTTTATGCTTCAGCGTCTTGAAGGGCTAAAAATAGGGTATGGTAATTATTCATCATCCGTATAGGTTCACAGCTCTGCTCTGATAATTCCGCATCCAAATATCCTTCATATCCGGATTGGCGCAATAGGCTGAAAAACTTGCGCCAGGGATAACCATTGAACAGTTCCCTGAGATGTACGCATCTTATCCTATCTTTTACCATATTGAAATGGGCTTCCAATCCTTCTCCCAGAACATCGTTTGGAGATGAATTCCAGATCACATATACGTATGGGCTATCCGCATAGTCAATTATTTTTTTGATAACGGGAATATTGTCCGTATCCTGACCATGTTCTTCCAGTCTTACTTCCACTCCTAAGTTATGGCCGAATAGCCCTAATTCGGCTACTGATTTTCCAATTTGTTTCATGGTTTTCTCACGATCCACTCCCTCTGGCAAGGCATTGGGAAACACCCGGATGCCTTGTCCCCCAACATCTGCGGCTAACTGTAAATAGGCTTTTGTTCCTTCTATGTGGTTTTTTAATTCGCTTTGGTCGGGATGATGGTAAGAAAAGGCACTTGCCAGGCTAATGGCTTCAATTGGCGAATCTTCAAATCGTTTTTTTACCTCGCTCCTTTGATTTTTATTCATGCTTACTTCCACCCCATGTTTATGGGTAGTCCGTAATTCAATGTGTTTAAAGCCAGTTTGAGAACAATTTTCAATAAGGGTTTCAATATCCCAATCCTTTCCAATATTGTACGTCATAAGTCCCAATTTCAGCGGTTTGGGGTTAGCCGAAGGATTTTGATGTGAAAATTTGGAATTTTCCGCTTTGGTGGAATAACCTGGTAAGAGGGCTCCTGTCAGGGATAAGCCAGCAGTCTTCAAAAATTCATTCCTTGTAAATTTTGACATTTTTGTTGAAAGTTAATGGTAGATAGCTGTTTTTAACCTTGGGTTGTGCAATAGGAATTCCCGACCCTTCTCGGGAAGTGATTTTAGCACGAAATAGGAAATAGATTTTCTATTTCGTGTCAAAGGTTTTTACTCAGGCCTCACCGGTTGGGTCCAGGCCAGTTGGTTTTTCATGTTTTCTACAGGATTGGCCTGTGGTTCGGAAGAGGTTATTTTGCACCTAACGAAAAGTAGGTCGGCACTTACTTCAAAGGATCCTTCGTTGCCTTCAATGGTCTTTAATACCTGGGTGTCTTTTTCACCTGCTTTACATCCAATAAATTCCAAGGTGTAATTTACTCCCTCTTTTGGGAGAGCAGCAACATGCAATGTATTGTTTGAATAGCTAAGCTCTTCCAATTCCACACCTGTGGAGGCATAGAAATCACCTTTTTCCAGGGATGCTATCAAGGCACCGGGTGCCAAAGAATCAGCCTGAACGACTACCCAGCCTCTGCCGGCATTGCTAAAGCTTGCGCCTTGCTTGTGGTAGTTGTGGCTGTCATCTGTAGCCAAGCCAAAAATTAAAGGTTGGCCTTTTTCTAAATAAGCGATATTGATAAAATCCCACATGGCCTCATAGCCAATTCTGGTGGAATCACCTAGATTATTAACCGCAGGATGTCCGTTATAAACCTCGAAAAATCGCTCACCCTTCAATCGGATCATGTCCTCAAGCGTAATGGCCCAACCGAAGTTTGGATGATTTATATGTACCATCATGGGTTTTCCTGATGCTTTGCGAGCTTCCAAAACAGCATTGATGTTGTTTTGTAGGACTTCTACCACACTTTCCCCTCCGCTTGGGGTGATTAGTTTGTCAAGATTTGTAGTATTGAGGTGCAAAGGTTTACCATCGAAACCATCAGTGATCTCCTGCGCAGGAAGCATAATGAACCTTCCTTTCTCTTTATATAAGGGTTCATAATCTTCGAAAGTCTTCAATTTGACTTTCAAACCCTCTCCTTCCTGCTCGTATTCCACCCACGTATCGCTGAATTCATCTAGGTAGGAATGAAAAGCATTTCTATACAGGCTGTCCTCTCTGATGGATACCCATTTTTCGCCTTCCTGAAAAATATTATGGTCCGACAAAGCAACAAAATGATAGCCTTGCTTTTTGTACCAACCCATGATCACTTCGGGAAACTCATCTCCATCACTCCAATAAGAATGGGTATGTAGATTGCCTTTGTACCAGGTTTTACCTGATTCTTCTTGGCTTGTTTTTTGAGTACAGGATAAAACAAAAAATAAATTTAAACAGGTAACTATTACCGGTATTGAAAAGATTCTCATTGATTTGGGGGCTAAAGTTTTTGTTGTTAAGCTTGAGCAATATATTCAATGCATACCTAAAATCAAACTGGTAGGAAAGCTAATTTCCAGTCCTATAGGAGGGATAAAAGCATTTTGATATATTTAACCTTTCAAACCGGCATAAAATTTTATATGGCTAACCAGACAAAATTGATTAATTACCTTAACCAGATACTTAAAAACACTTATGATGGCATAAAAAGTTATAAGGATGCTGCTAGAAATGTGGAAGAAGGGACAATAAGAGAATTTTTTATAGACCGCGCCAAAGAAAAATTGGTTTTGATAGATGCGATCAAGGAAGAGATTTATCTTCTGGAAGGAATCCCTGTAGAAGAGGGGAGCTTAATGAATTTGTTTTCGAGATCTTGGAATAACTTCAAAACCTCTCTCGATCATGACAATGCGAAAGAAATAGCAAAATATTGTCTGGAAGAAGAAAAAAAGCGTATGGAGGAATTCGGAGTTTTGTTAAGAAACCCTGAACTCGTTTCGGAAGCGTTTTTCAAGATCTTGGATGATCAGAACGAAAAAAACCTTGCTGCCAAAAAAGCGTTAGTAGAACAGATTAAATCCTGAGCAATTGGCCTAGAAAAATCATACCTTCGACTAAAAATATATAGACAGCTAATTTGTAAATGTGTCAAGAAGGAGCTGACTTTAGAAAGCATAAATAGCAATTTTACTATAATTATAAACCTATGAAAAAGCATTTAATTTGGTTAGTTGGCCTGTGTTTTATCCAAACCTTAGCTTTTAGCCAAACCAAAATTGATTTTAGGGAATTCACTTTGGACAACGGTTTGAAGGTGATCATGCACAAAGACAGCAAGACGCCCATAGTCGTTACGTCGGTGATGTACCATGTAGGGTCCAAGAATGAGAACCCAGAGCGTACCGGATTTGCTCATTTTTTCGAACACCTTCTTTTTGAGGGTTCAGAAAATATTGAGAGAGGTCAATATTCTGATTTGGTAGAAGGCAATGGTGGTGCATTAAATGCTTTTACGAGCAATGACATTACGTATTACTATGAGCTAATGCCTTCAAACTACCTGGAACTGTCGCTTTATCTGGAAAGCGAGCGCATGTTGCATGCCAAAATAGATGAAATAGGCCTGGAAACACAGCGGGAAGTGGTCAAAGAGGAGAAACGCCAGCGTTATGACAATCAGCCTTATGGAACCATTCTTCCTGAAACCTTGGTAAGGGCCTACAGTAAGCACCCCTACCGCTGGGCGCCAATTGGTTCTCTAGACCATCTGAATGCGGCAAGTTTGGATGAGTTCATGCAGTTTTATAAAGATTTCTATGTTCCTAACAATGCCATACTCACCATCGCTGGGGATATTGATTATTCTCAGACGGAAGAGTGGGTAAGGAAATATTTTACGGAGATTCCTAAAGGAAAGAAAGCCATCTATAGGCCAGATATAGTAGAGCCGAAAAAAGAAACAGAGATCAGGGATATTATCTATGACAATATCCAAATACCTGCGATCATTCAGGCTTACAATCTTCCACCTAAAAATCACCCAGATGCTTATGCGATGGAAATGCTCTCCACTTACCTTACCGGAGGCAAATCTTCACTGATGACCAAGGAGCTTGTAGACAAACAACAAAAAGCTTTGGTGGTGGCGGCCATTCCACTTGACCTGGAAGACGGAGGCATTTTTATTATGTATGGCATTGCCAATATGGGCATTGCGCCAGAAGATCTTGAAAAGGAAATTGATGTCTTAATAAAGCAGGTGCAAGAAGAAGGAATTTCGGATCAGGATTTTCAGAAATTGCAGAATATCATTGAAAATAACCTGGTAAGTAAAAATTCATCCATTGAAGGGATCGCCCAAAATCTTGCTGAAGCCAGTTTGTTTTATGGAGATACCGAGTACATCAATAGAGAGTTGGAAGTGTACCGCAAAGTAAGTAAGGAAGACATACAGCGGGTGGCCAAGAAGTACCTGACCCTTGATGGTAGAGTGGTATTGTATTACCTTCCTAAGCCACAGGAATCGGCTCAAAACCAATAGAAACCCTAACTGCTAGAAAAATGAAGACCTTATATATATTTATTTTTGCCGTACTATTTACCTTAGGGGCACAAGCACAAGTAGACAGAAGTGTTTTACCACCTCCGGGGCCCGCACCCAAAATTGAATTTACCGATCCAGCCACATTTACGCTGGAAAATGGCTTGAAAGTTTTTGTCGTACCGAATGATAAACTGCCCAGGATCGCATTTTACTTGATTTTGGACAGGGATCCGCTTTTTGAAGGGGATAATGCAGGACTGACTGGTTTCGTTGGAGACATGATGATGGCAGGAACCACCTCTAGAACAAAGGAAGCCCTCGATGAGGAGATCGACTTTGTAGGTGCCTCGCTGGGAGCCGGTTCCACGTCTCTTTCTGCATCATCCCTTAAAAAACACCAGGGAAAGATTTTGGATTTAATGTCGGATGTTCTCTATAATCCAGTATTTCCTCAAGAGGAACTTGAGAAGCTAAAGAAGCAAACACTAACTTCATTGGCCTCCTCAAAAGACGATCCTGATTATTTGGCAGGTGTTATTTCCAATGCGCTGGTTTTTGGGAGGGAGCATCCTTATGGTGAGACCATGACCGAAGAAACTGTAGAGAATGTAACGCTGGATGATGTAAAGGAATATTACCAAACTTATTTTAAACCCAATATTGCTTATCTGGCTATAGTGGGTGACGTTGATGCCAAGGAAGCAAAAGCATTGGTAGACAAATATTTTGCGTTTTGGGAAAAAGGAGAGGTTCCGAATTTTGAGTACCAGAAACCTGAATTACCCACAGAAAACAAGGTGGCACTACTGGATCGCTCCTCTGCTGTTCAGTCGGTAATCAATATTGCCTTTCCTGTGGAGATGCACCTCACCAACCCAGATTATATGGCCACCAGGGTAATGAATTTTATTCTGGGGGAAGGATTTAATTCCAGACTCAATGGCAACTTGAGGGAAACCAAAGGCTACACTTATGGGGCAAGGTCAAATTTTGGGTCTGATAAACTCATTGCTCGATTTTCTGCCAGCACCTCTGTAAGGAATGAAGTGACGGATTCTTCCGTTTATGAAATAATACATGAAATCAGGGACTTAGAAGAAAATGGGATCACAGAAGAGGAGCTTAAAACAGCGAAAGCAAATCTAAGTGGTCGGTTTGGAAGGTCTCTTGAAAACCCAAACACCATAGCCACCTTTGCCATTAACATTGACAGGTATAATTTGCCTGAAGATTTTTACAGCAGTTACCTTCAGCGACTTGATGGCCTTACTGTTGCCGCTATAAATGAGGCTGCGGCAAAATACCTTAAGCCGGATAACATGTACCTCACTGTGGTGGGGAGTGGCTCAGCCATAAAGGAAGGCCTGTCCCAATTTGGAGAGCTGACCATGTACAATTACAAGGGGGAAGAAGTTCAAGAAATTCAGTTGTCTGATGACAATAAAACAGCCTCGGATGTTATTGCTGACTACATACAGGCAGTTGGTGGGCTTTCAGCCGTTGAAAACATCAACACAGCCAAACTTGAAATGTCGGCTGAAGTTCAGGGCACAAAAGTGGATATGATGGCTGTTTATGATGCGGAAAAGCAGCGATTGGCACAAAAAGTCATCGTAAAGGGTAATGAAGCTTCCAAGACCATAGTAAAAGAGGGTAAAGCTACTGTCAGTTCTATGGGGAAATCCCAAGCGTTGACAGATGAACAGTATGAAGATATAAAGATGTCTTCCTTATGGCTAATACCTGAACTATATTATGAAATTATGGGCTACACCCTTACTTTAGACGGGGCTGCAGATATAGATGGAAAAGCGACATACAAAATCATCATTTCTAATCCTACTGGCGGGCAAGTAATCAACTATTACAGTATAGAAAATGGTTTGAAACTAAGGAGTGAAAACAAACTATCTGGTGACACCATCTTTCGTGAATACCAAGAATTTGACGGTATTATGGTTCCAGTAAAAATGTCCATTAAAAGTCCAATGTTACCTGTAACTCTTGAAACGGAGGTTACAAAGGTGGAATTGAATGTCCCTGTTTCTGATCAAGATTTTAATTAATTATATACATGATATTAATGAGAAAATATATTTTTCCTTTACTTATAGTCTTATTGTTTGTGACGGAGCATGTCGTCGCACATGCCATTATTGGTGCAGATCCTTTGCCGGAGAAAACCCCACAGGAAATCATTAAGGATTATATTAAAGCCATAGGTGGGGAACAAAAAATTTCAGCCATCAAAACGATAGTTTTGGTCATGGAGGCTGAAATTCAAGGGATGAAAATAGAAATTGATACCAATAGAGATATGGAGGGGATGCGTTTGATGCAACAGATGGTGGTCAATGGAAGTGTTATACAAAAGACGGTGGTAAAAGATGATGAAGGATACATGAGCGCAATGGGGCAGGTGAAAACACTTTCAGCTGACGAATTGGAAACACTTAAAACCAATATTTATGCTTTCCCCGAGCTGTATTATGAGGAGATGGGATTTATAGTGACCAAAGGCGAAAACACCTTAATTAAAGGTGAAGATGCTTATACGCTAATGGTGACCAACTCTGCAGGACTTGAAAGCAAGGAATATTTTAGTGTGGCAACAGGGCTAAAATTAAAAATGATTGCAGACGTTGCTGGAGATGTAGAATTTGATGACTATCAGGAAGTTGAAGGCATATTGTTTCCGATGAAAGTAACCATTTCAAATCCAATGTTGCCCGTGCCGATGGAGACCCATGTGGTTAGAATACAGTTGAATGAACCGCTTGACAATTCTTTATTTGAATAAGAAAAGGGTATTAAAGTCCCTTTTCTTATTCTACTTGCATGGTATTGCTCCTATCTGGTTTAATTGTTTTCTAATTAGAGTCCTGCAAAGGTAAAAATAGCATTACCACGGGTGCACTCCCCAGTTAAGAAGATAAACTCAGACACGATTTTGGCGGTTTTGTTGCCTTTTTTTAGCAATAATGCTGGCAATCTTCTGATTTATGTAAGCCATCTAACCGTACATTTCACCTGTCTTTGAAACATAACCTAAACCCAGATTCTAAAACCTCGGCAAAAAGTAATGTAGGACAGCTAACTTAGCGCCCTCTCTACCATTAAAGGGGTGCGTTTATTTTTTGCAGTTTGAACTGCCTCTATTATTCATGCCTGCCTTGAAATTTCTCAGGGAGTGATGTAAACACAAGAAAATTAGTCTGTTTAGAGGCTCAAGCATAGCACCGCTATGGTGAACCTGTCTACCCGTCAGGTAGAGTCCAAAACAGCACCAACCTTTATGATTTATAAGTGATTACATCACATAATAGAAGATCTATTGCATATTTCGGGTTAAAGATCCACAAACTTGTTGAAGTCTGAAAGATCACCGGTAAGTGTGATTTTATACGTTGCATAGTATAGCGTCTTTTCAGCAGGCAAACTTATCGCCATTGTTTCGCCCCATCTGCTGATTTGCAGGTGGAGGCCATCATTGTCTAAAGCGTAGGACAATATTCGGTCTTTTATCATCAGTCGCTTATAGGCCGGGGATTTGGGGTGTATTTTTATCAGATGACCCTTAAGGTCTGTAACCATTCCAAAATCACTTTGTAGTGGAGTATTGGTGCTTCTTTTTTCTATATGAAGCCCTATCTGAGGCAACACCTTTTGCAACAAGGAAAACAAATCCCCTTTTTTCCATACATAATCCGTAAAAAACTGCTGCATATCCTCTTGATCCTTCGCCAGAGAAACAACTACCTGCTCAAAGTCTTTCAGTTCATAGCCTGTAGCATTTTTCCCAAAGTGCTCCCACATAATTCGCATGGCGGAATGCATCCGCTTCTCTCCTTTCATAAGCATCACATCCATGGCCAACACTAAAAGTGCTCCATGGGTATAAATGCTAACTTTTTTGTCTGGTACACCGGGTTTGTAGCCGTCGAGCCACAGGTCCAAGCTTGAATCCACTATGGATTGATTCTCCCAACCCAGACTTTCAAAACTTCTTTCCATCAACTTTTCTAAAACTTCAAAATACCTTTCTGAAGAATAGTACCCTGATTTTAACAAGTAAAAATCCCCCATAAAGGTTGTAACCCCTTCAGCGATTAGTCCTTCCTTTAGATATGCTTCACGAGAGAAGTCATAGGGCTGTATGGACCTTGGGCGGATGCGACATACATTCCAGAAGTGATAAAGTTCATGAGAGGAGATTCCCATCAACCTGTCCCTACCTTCTTGGGTCTGGAATAAACGATCCGGACCCAAGGTAATCACCGTAGAGAACTGGTGTTCTACACCATGATAATGAGGAAAAGGCAGCATGTGAATAAGAAAGTGATAATCTTCAGCGGGGAAATCTCCTAAATCATCGATTTGCTTTTCGGTAAAGCGACTGAATTCCTTTATTAAGCTTGGCCAATCAAAATATACCTTTCCATGCACCCATAGATGAAAGGTAGTTGCTTTTACTTTATAGGTTTTATGGTGCAAATCCGCAGCTGCCAAAAAAGGACTGTCTACCAATTCTTGATAATCGCTTGCCAAGATGGTATGTTTCTTCTCTTGGGGTAGGGCACAGGCAACTTGATAATTTTGAGGAAGGTCCAGTTTTACGGCTATTTTTTCTTCAGTTCTGTTAGAAATGGCAAAACAAATATTAATAAAATTAATATAAACCTGGTCAGAAGCTACCCAAGAACCACCTGCATCGAGCTGGGCAGCATGGTAGGAATAAGAAATTTTATAATTTCCTGATGATTTTGCAAAAAATGTCCAAAGATCTTTTGTTTGTTTTTTTGAAGGCACCTCACCGTCTGGTCCGGTCACCTCCAATCGGCTGATATATTGAGCATAATTGGCTATTTCATACCTTCCAGGGCGCCAAGAAGGCAATTGAAGGTCAATTTTTTCGTCTTTTTCGCACCTAAATTCCAGTTGAATTTCCAGTATTTGCGACGTTGGTAAGGGTGTACTTAGGGTATATTTCATGAAATGTATTGAAATGGCTTAAACAAAAGTAAGCCACTGGTTTGTAAATAAAAAAAACCTCTCTATCTTTGCAATCCTTTAAAAAACGAGAATAAAGCGATTAAAATATAGCAATAATGAAAAGAACATTTCAACCTTCCCGCAGGAAAAGAAGAAACAAGCACGGTTTCAGAGAGAGAATGTCTACTTCCAATGGCAGAAGAGTAATCAAAGCCAGAAGAGCAAAAGGCAGACATAAGTTATCGGTATCTTCTGAGAAGACCCTCAAGAAATAATTCGTTCTCATTTTATATTTATGGGATAATTTATTTAGTGCTATTTTATGGAATGTAAATTTTCAAAGAACGAAAGATTACATTCCAAAAAGTTAATAAAGGAACTTTTTGATAAAGGTTCCTCTTTTTTTTTATATCCCTTCAAGGTATTGTATCTTGATGAATTGGGGATTTCTGACAATCAATTACTGGTATCCGTTTCTAAAAAGAAGCTTAAAAACGCTTCAGACAGAAACCATATTAAAAGAAGAGTAAAAGAGGCTTACCGCCTCAACAAGTATCTCCTTCCTGCTACACAGGGGTCCAAAAAACTTATCGCTTTAATTTACGTTTCAAATGATTTAATGGATTATAATAATATATCCCCCAAAGTCATAAAGGTCCTTAAGAAAATACCTGTAGCAAAACCATCTCAAGAATGAATAAATTTATTTCCCTCAAAGGCCTTTTTACTAGCCTCACTATAATAGGAATAGCAGTTTTGACGCTGTCTTTTTATCCTAAGAATGACAAACTTTTTGACCTGGCCAAAAACCTGGATATTTTTGCCTCCTTGGTAAGGGAACTCGATACCTATTATGTAGATGAAATTGATCCCAATGAGTTGGTAACCGTAGGCATTAATGCAATGCTTGCTGAACTTGATCCCTATTCAGAATATATTCCTGAGGAAGGGTCTGATGATTTTAGGGTAATGACCACCGGAGAATACGGGGGCGTGGGTGCCTTGATAGGAAATCGCCTTGGTAAAAATATGATCATGATGCCCTATGAGGGTTTTCCTGCCCAGGTGTCAGGTTTGAAGGTGGCAGATGAGCTACTGGAAGTAGATTCGGTGAATGTAATTAATAAAAATACAGGAGATATTTCTAAGTTGCTTAAAGGTCCGGCGAACACAGAAGTACAAGTGGTGGTCAAACGTGGTGAGGATACCTTGTCCTTAAAGCTTACCCGGAAGAAGATTGTTATCAGTAATGTGCCTTATTATGGAATGGTAGAAGGCGAAACCGGTTATATCAAATTGACCGATTTCACTACCAATGCCGGTCAGGATGTTGCCTTGGCATTACAGCACCTAAAGGCACAAGGAGCAAAAAAAATCATATTGGACGTTAGAGATAACCCAGGTGGAATTTTGCTTGAAGCAGTAAATGTGGTTAATGTTTTTATTCCAAAGGGCCGAGAGGTAGTTAAGACCATTGGAAAATTGGATAAAGTACTTTCGGAATATAAAACCAGTGCATCACCTCTTGACAAAGAAATTCCTTTGGTAGTGATGATCAATGAGCGAAGCGCTTCAGCTTCAGAAATTGTTGCTGGTGCTTTGCAAGATTATGATCGTGCAGTCTTGGTGGGTAGGACCTCATTTGGAAAAGGGTTGGTACAAAGTACTATTCCTTTGTCCTACAATTCACAGGTTAAGCTTACCACGGCCAAATATTATATTCCAAGTGGTCGTTGTATTCAAGCCATTGATTACAGCAAAAAAGACGAAGATGGAAACGGTATTTATGTGCCTGATTCCTTAAGAAAAGAATTTCAAACCAAAAATGGTCGCAAAGTGTATGACGGAGCAGGCATTGAGCCTGATGTTGAACTAAGTTCCAGAAGCTTTGCTCCCATTACCTACAGTTTGGTGACAAGAAGTCTGGTTTTTAGTTTTGTTAGTGAATTTGCTTTAAAAAATGAGAATATCGTCAAGCCTAGGGAATTCGAGGTGAGTGAGGAATTGTATACCTCTTTTGTAGATTGGCTTCAGGATAAAGAATACGATTACACCACAAGAGTGGAAAAAACCATAGAAGACCTGGAGAAATTTGCCGAGCGTGAAACGTACTTTGAAGACATCAAAGAAGATCTCGAGAATTTGAAAAGCAGTGTTAGTCATAGCAAAGTGCAAGACCTTGTTACCTTTAAAGACGAAATCAAAGAGGCATTAAAGGATGAGATTGTTTCCAGGTATTATTATCAAAACGGTGTAATTGAAGCCTCATTGGATCAAGATCCTGAGATTGAAAGTGCATTACAGGTATTTGCTGATTCAAAGGTCTATGCTTCCTACTTGACCCCGGCAGAATAAGCAAAACATTTGACTATTCGTTCACCTTAGTAATTCCTGATGATATTTGGTCTTTACTTTGGGAGATGAATGACTTCAGCAGCTAGTAAGATGGATATCACAAAATATAAGTAATATAAAACGGCTGCTTTATTGTGAAGCAGCGGTTTGTTTTTTACCACGAACTGTTGCCAAGGTGCTTGATTTAAATATGCAATACTTATACTATTATATATGAGTAAAATCCTTTCTATAGAAACTTCTATTTCCGTTTGTTCTATAGCTATTCACGAGAATGGCAAGTTGCTTGCCCTTTCTGAATTGCACCAAGACAATGTACATGGGAGTAAACTGGTACCCTTGATAAAAAGCTTGTTGGAGCAGGCTGATTATACCATAGGCAGTTTTGATGCCGTTGCAATAGCTCAAGGCCCAGGATCCTATACCGGCTTGCGTATTGGGGTATCTACAGCCAAAGGTCTGGCATTTGCCCATGACTTGCCCTTAATCGGGATAGATAGCCTTGATGGGCTTGGCAGGCAATTGGTGGGGCAGGTCGCCGCAGGGTCTTTTATTGTACCCATGATTGATGCCCGTCGGATGGAGGTCTTCGCCAAAGTTTTGGACTTTAATGGTGAGACAATCGCTCCATTGAAGCCTGTAATTTTGGAAGATGGTGTGTTTGGAGATTTCTTAGACGCTGGAACTGTTTACTTTTTGGGCAATGCCAATAAAAAAACAAAAGAGTTCTTGAATCATGGCAATGCCCGGTACATCGACAAGCTAAATTCTGCCGCTAGTTTAGGTGAATTGGCTTATCATAAGTTTATGGATAAGGATTTTGAAGACATTGCTTACTTCGAGCCGAACTACTTAAAGGAGTTCTTGGTTCTAAAATCAAAGAAAAACCCATTATTATTATGAGCGAAATTATAAACAGGGTAGCCAACAGTCCTATAGTTACCATCGATTTGGAAACCTACTATGTCACAGGAGAGCGGGCAGTATTTGATTTGGAGCCCTTTTTGTTTCAGGGCTTGGTAATTAAAGAAAAGGATTACCGTGAAAGCTTTAAAAGCTTCGACTGGTCGCTTTATGCGGATAAGTTGGTGGCCATTACTTGCTCGACTGATGCCATCATTCCAAAATGGGCATACATGCTTGCAATGGTGAATTTGCAACCCGTAGCAAAAGAAGTGATCATTGGAAGTCTTGAAGACTTGGAGAAACATCTTCTGAGTGGTGCTTTAAATACCCTTGACATGGCTTATATTCAAGATAGGCCAGTGGTAATAAAAGGCTGTGGCAAGTTGTCCATACCGGATTATGCATATGGAGAGATTGTCAAGAAAGTAATGCCTTTAGCAAAAAGCGTGATGTTTGGGGAGGCATGTAGTACTGTTCCTGTATACAAAAGGCCGAGGAGTAAATAAATTTAATAAATATCGGACTGTTTTTGAGTGGGTTAAAAGATATTCATTAATAATTTTAGATAAGTGTTTGGCATATTCGTAAAAGAGCCCTATGTTTGCGTTCCCAAATGAGAGACGCTCGAGGGAATAAGCAAATAAAAAAATAAACTTTTGTTTTAATTTGAAAAAGAGAATAAAATTTTATTAAATTTTTTCTCTCAATAATTTTAAAACGTCAAACTTTTGTTTTACATTTGCAAACCTGTTCTGAAACAAGCATTTAAAAGATGCAAGCCAGACACAGCAAGTGGTCAAATAAGTTGTCCAAATAAGTTCTTTGAAGTAGTGTAAGATAGTTAAAATTAAAAACCTGACGGTTCGATTTAATTCGGATATAGAAACAACCGATTTATGCATCTTTCGGGATGTGATAGGTCAAAACAAACTTTACAATGGAGAGTTTGATCCTGGCTCAGGATGAACGCTAGCGGCAGGCCTAAT
>Ga0222651_1000047_pt1 | contig 95772 bp, 91 predicted proteins | sample AntAcemetagen369_FD_179855 | JGI IMG/M metagenome (GOLD analysis project Ga0222651, IMG submission 179855) | Saline water microbial communities from Ace Lake, Antarctica - #369 | ecosystem: Environmental > Aquatic > Non-marine Saline and Alkaline > Saline | place: Antarctica: Ace Lake...
CTGCAGAAGATCCATTGTCAGGTCCGCCGTTTCGAGTTTCGTCTGCTGCACAATGGCCCGCGGCCGCCGGAACAATGCTTCCAGCCGTGCCAGAAGCTCAGAGAACGCAAACGGCTTGGTCAGATATTCGTCTCCACCGGCGCGCAACCCGGTAACCCGTTCGTCAACATGCGCCAGAGCGCTGAGGATCAGTATCGGGACGGTCAGCTCCGCCGCCCGCAGCGCGCGTACAATCGCCAATCCGTCAAGCCCCGGCAGCATCCGGTCGACCACAACCGCATCATAGTCACCGGCTGTCGCGCGATGCAGCCCATCCGGTCCGGTTGCGGCATGATCGGCTGTGAAACCGCATTCGCGCAGACCGTTCAGAATATAGCTCGCCGTCTTTTCATCGTCCTCGATCAGCAGGACACGCATTGTTTCGCCTCTGTACGGAATCGGCCACGGTGCCGGAACATCATCCGTTCGTTTATATGGGACCGCCTCCGGCATCGGTTCAATACCATCGGTTGCGGGGTTTCCGAACCGACAAAGGCCGCCCGGTACAATCCGGACAGCCCCTGCCTGTTGGAATAGGTCCGGTCAGCCTATCTTGAGTGGCACACCGACGAAGAGATCACGGCCCTGGCGGGTCACCAGAATGAGCACCGATTTCCCCGCCGATTTTTCCATCAGGGTATCCACGTCTTCCGGTGCCGAAACCGGCGCGCCGGCAATCCTGCGGATGACATCGCCGGGCCGGACATTCATGGCAGCGGCCTGATCGGAGACATCCAGCACCACGACCCCTTCAGCCGAATCGTCCAGGCCAAGCATCTTGCGCCGTTCCGCGGTCAATACGCCCAAATCGGCTTTCAGGATGGACGACTGAACACTGCCATCGGGTCGGCCGCCACGGGAGGCAACAGTCTTGTCCGCCGGCTGGTCACCGGTGACAACCAACAGATTCATCGCCGCGCGGTCGCGCCAGACCGTGACAGCAACCTTGCTGCCTGCCGGCTGCGCGGCGATCAAACGGGCGAGATCACGGGGTTCCGCCACCGGGTTTTCGCCAACCCTGGTAACGACATCACCCGTTTTCAGTCCCGCCTTTTCCGCCGGACTGCCAACCATGACACCACTGACAATAGCCCCTTCGGCCGTCTCCAGCCCCGTGGCTTCGGCAATGCCCGGGGATACCGGCTGTATCTGGACGCCGAGCCAGCCGCGCTCAACCCTGCCGTTTTCACGGAGCTGGGCGATGACCGAATTGGCCAGATTGGACGGAATGGCAAAGCCGATCCCGACATTACCGCCGTTGGGCGAATAGATAGCCGAGTTAATACCGATCACCGCGCCATCCATGTTGAACAGCGGTCCACCGGAATTTCCCCGGTTGATTGACGCATCGATCTGCAGATAGTCGTCATAGGGGCCCGACTGGATGTTGCGGCCGCGCGCCGAAACGATACCGGTCGTCACCGTGCCGCCAAGCCCGAACGGGTTGCCCACCGCCATGACCCAATCGCCGACTTCCGCAGTGTCGGAATTACCGAACTTCACCGTCGGCAGCGACCGTTTCGCGTCGATCTTCAGCAAGGCCAGATCGGTTTTCGGATCAACCCCGACAATTGTCGCCGGATAGACCTGATCGTCGTCCATACGGACCTTCACATCGACAGAATCTTTGACAACATGATTGTTGGTCACGATGTAGCCGGACTCATCGACGATAAAGCCCGAACCCTGCCCCATTGCCTTGCGCGTCTCGGGCTGGCCGCTGCCACCGGGCGCGCCGTACTGTCGGAAAAACTTTTCGAATGGCGATCCTTCGGGGAACGCGAACGGCAATTCCGGTGCCCCGCGCTGTGTCTTGCTGACTTCATGCGTCGACAGGATATTCACCACTGCCGGCGCAACCTTTTTGGCCAGCCCCGAGAAACTGTCCGGCGTCGCCGCATTGGCAACGCCACTCCATATCAACATCGACGCCGCGGCCAGGCCGAAACCGAAGCTGCGAAGTCGATGTGATTCCCTGATTGCTGTTACCTGCATCTATCCAATCCTTCCTGCTGTCCCGCGCGGATCAAGCACCGTGCTGCAGGTAAAGATAGGAAGGCGCAGAAATCATTACGATTTCAGGAACATTAACTTCGTGACATGTTGCCGGTGGCAACCAGTTCCGGCTAAAAATTCTGGACACGCGAGCATCACCGGCCACGCTTCGCATACGCCGTTTCTGAATGCGGCCTCGCGGGCATCACAAGCGCCTTCACACCGAAACCCGACGCCTTGAGATGTCTATCCTATTCAGACCTCAAGACCGGCTAACTGCTGCCCCGAGCGTTGCATCCCGCACGTTTTCTATAATTATCCACATACTCGGCAAAAGAGTTTATGCCGGGTGGCAAGGTAACCTTTACGCCGGGATTGCGGCGGAGGTTCTCCTGGCTATTGGCAATACTTTCGTCATATGCGCGGCAGGCAGCATCAACTTCGCCTAACTGTTCATACGTATTACCCAAGTTCATGTTTATGTTCGACAAGCTGTCGAAGCGTTCGAGCCGAACCGCAATCGCGCGGGCTTTTTCCAGATACTCCGCAGATTTCTCATATCGCGTGTCAAAACGTGCCGACCGGTCCCAAAACCCGTTTTCCCGGTAGTGTTTGTCCCACTTTTCGCCGATTGACCAAGAGCTGAAAAACAGACCATAGGTCAAATAAGCCTGCAAGAAACAACGCTGATCCGATGTCTTTTCACAGATTTCAAGCGCTTCGTGGATAAGCCGTTCGGCAATCAGGGGACGCCCTTGTACGTACGTAAGATGATGTGCGTCACTGAGCTTCGTGAATGGGTTAGATGTCTCAGCCACACCAAAGCCTGCACAACCGGCGAGCAAAAGAGTCAATCCCATCAGGGATGAAGCAAGATATTTAGGCACCGTTCTTCATTCCAGTTCATTGTCAGCGCGTTACCTCATTGTCGTCGTCAAGTTAACGGTATCTGGGCATGCACTCAATATCCGCTCACCGGAGGAACATGTTTTTGCAAAGGTCCGTCATGGCAATCGCGGTTCCGGCATTCTTGCTGCCAAAGCGGAGAGAAATGCCAATGTAAAGGGCCGCCCTATACGACGGCGGGTTTCCGCAACCTTCTCCCAAGCCTCGGCATAACGTCCCTCACGATGCAAGGCCATAGCCCAACGGCGATAGGTATTCGTATATTCCGGGGTTTCCTTGGCGCTTTTGGAATACAATTCGTTGGCACGAGCGAAATCCTCTGTGGCTCCCGCAACCCCGTCTTTTGCGCGAACCTCACCACGGAAGGAATATGCCGTCGCCGCATCAACCCATAGCGCGACCTTGTATTTTGAATCGTCTACGTATTTTGAATCGTCTACGCGTGCCAAGGCACGTTCAAAATTCTCAACAGCCAGATCGAAACGATCCGTTTCCAGCATGGCCTGCCCGAAACCCCAATAGGGCTGAAAATTTTCCGGATCCAGCAGCCAGGCCTGATTGTAGCGGCGCATGGCATAGTCGAAATTGCCTTTGCGCATAAATTCTTCGCCGGCGAGAAACCAAAACTCACTGGCTTGTCGTCGCGTTGTCTCCGGTTTTTCCTTGCGCAGCCCGGCCATCGCGTTTGCGATGAAATCGTCGTCCGCCTGCTTCAGTATCGTCGGCCGTTCAACGCCTGGCTGGCCATACATTGGCACGTTGTCGATACGTACGTTTCCACCGCCTGTCGTCTGACAGGCTCCCAGGATCGCCACGGTCAAACATACGAATGCTGTTTTGGCGAAAATCACTTCTGCCAGCCCCCCATAATCCGTTCCACAATGGACCAATGCATAATATTATGCATTGTGAAACTCACAATACCACAACCAAAAGAATCCCACTCAATCGGGATAAACCGTTCGCTGATTGCGGGGCGACTAAGGCTGAAATGCCGCGTTACTGTTTCCAGTTTCCGGCGCGCGACTTCCGGTAACGCCAAGAGTTTTCCGGAGAGTCATTCTCCAACTAGCCGGCCAGATATGACGGCTGCAGCGATGGGTTATTCCGCTGCCTGAACCCCCGCGCCCGCGGCGAAACGGTTGGTTCGATAGTCGCGCACGGTAATCGGCGGGTACTTTGCCGCGACGTCACCGCTGCCTGTAACGCATTCCACCATCGCATCGTATTCCGGCACGACGAAGAACCCGATGGACAGCCGCCGGCTGCGCACCCGTTGATCAGCATCCGGCACCGCAACCCGGTGCGCCGTCGAACGCCAGCGATCATTGCTCCATCGCATCATCAGATCGCCCAGGTTGACGATGAAGGTATCCGGGACGGCGGGGGCGGCAATCCATTCATCGCTGGGAGTCCGAACTTCCAGACCACCAGGCACCGATTCATTGCGCAGGATCGTTGTCAGTCCGAGGTCCGAATGTGCCCCGCAACGCAATTGCCCCGGTTCCAGTTCGCCTTCGGGCGCGGGATAATGCAGCAGACGCAATTGGCAGGAATGCCGGTCCAACCCGTCGGCAAAGAAGCCATCCGGCAGATCCAGCGCCCGCGCATAGATCCGCGCCAGTAATCGCGCCAGCCCGGTCATTGAGTCGTAATAGGTCAGCATATGCGATTTCAGCGCGTCCTGCCCGGCCGGCCACAGGTTCGGCGCGAAATCCGGATAGGCCAGCGGGCCTGTATAATACGGCTCATCCGGCACGGCATCGGGACCGATGGCGAAGACTTCCTTGTAGTCCGGCGGGGTGTCGTTGCCATGCATCCGCGCCAGCGTTTCTTCACCGTAAGGGATATAGCCGCGGTTCTGGTCATTGCGCGGGCGGCGTACCGTCATTTTATGATCCAGCGGCATATCGAAAAAATCGAGGGCCGAAGCACGTAAGTCCTCTCCCTCTGCCGGCGCAACGCCATGCCCCGAAACCACGAGGAACCCAAGTGTTTCCCACGCTTCGGCAACCTGTGATGCGACCCGTCGCATACCATCGGCATTGCCCGAACGAAACGGCGCCAGATCGATGACCGGAATTTCCTGTACCATGCGCTGCTGTCCTTCGATTCTAAATCGGCTTTAAAATTGTGCCACGAATGGACGGCATAGGAAAAGTAACGTTTCGGCACTCCCCTGTCCGGGCCTGCTGCGTTAGGCTAAGGGCTGAATATTGAACAACAGGACAGGAAGCCATGCAGACAGTTGGCGTAATCGGATTGGGCAATGCGGGCGGCGCGCTGGCGCGGGGCCTTTCCGGCAAGGGTGCGCTGGTCGGCACCGATGTCGATATCGCACGGCGCGCGGCGCTGGCGGATATAGCACTGGACTGGGCCGACAACGCATCGGAAGTCGCAAGCCGCGCTGATGCGGTACTGATCAGCCTGCCCCGGCCCGAATACTCACGCGAGGTCGTGGCGGATATCTGCTGCGTCGCGAACCGGCCGAAGATTGTCATCGAAACCAGCACTATCACCCCAAAACTTGCCCGGGAACTGGCCGCCACCTGCGCCAAAGCCGGGATCGGCTTTGTCGATGCCGCCGTCGCGGGCGGGGTGCAGAGCATGGCGGATGCCGCCGTTACCTTCCTGGTCGGCGGCAGCGAGGCTGATTTCGAAACCGCCCGTCCCGTTCTGGACCGGTTGGCCGCGCAGATTCATCACCTTGGCCCCGTCGGCGCCGGCAGCGGCGCAAAGGTCGTCAATAACGGGGTCATGCATGCGCTGATGGTGGTGCTGATCGAAGCCGGCGCGATGGCGAAGAAGCTGGATATCCCGATGGACAAGATGGTCGAAATCCTAGGCCGCCCAGACGGCGTGATGCGGCCATTGCAGCACCGGATGCGCGACCGCATGCTGAACGGCGATTATGCCGGCGGCATGTCGGTCGACAACGCGCGCAAGGATTCCCTGCTGGCGCTGGAAACCGCGCAGGATTACGGCGTTCCCCTCTTCGCGACACAAGCCGCACATACACCGTATGAGATCGCGTCGCAGCAGGGGCTCGGCGCGCTGGACTATGCCGCGCTGGCTAAACTGTGGGAGGATTGGTGCGACGAGGATTTTACAGCCTGATACCGGACGACAGGGAGACGAGGCATGGCACGGGAACTGGCATTCGGGATCACCGAAAAAGGCGTGAACCACACTGGCGGTGAGTTCGAGTTTGATCTCGACACGAGGTTCCGCATGGTCAAGGAATCCGGCGTCTATGACTACTATGACAAGACACCGCCCGCAGACGAGGAAGCCGATTATCGTCGCGCCAGCGAAAAATACGACCTCCCGATCCGGGCCGGCGGCTGGTTCTATGTGCTGGGCCGCGACGAAGGCCTGCTGGAATCAAACCTGAAGCTGGGCGCACGTCTGGGCAGTAAGGTCCACAATACCCAGGTCATGATGCACCATGCCGATGGCCACCTGATCAGTAATGAAGAGGTCGTGGACGCCTATTTGCGCGCCTATGAGGTTGGCGAAAAGGTCGGCTGCCTGCCAACCTTCGAAGTCCATGTAAACATGTGGTCGGAACATTACGGGCGCGTCGGCGAAGTCGCCGAACGGGTCGAGGCGCGCGGCATCCCCTACCGCATGACGATGGACCATTCGCATGTCATCTTCAAAATGGACAATCCGGGTGAACAGGACGTTCTCGACATGCGCGAGGATGTGGAATCCGGCAAGGTCGTGCTCGATCCCTTTAAGCCGGACAATGTCTGCGATCAGTGGATTTCCCGCGGCTATGTCTGGCACTGCCATGCCCGCGCGGCCGTGCCAAACAATCCGAAAAACATCTGGGGACGGCACGAGGACGGGCGCGTCGGCCGCGGCATCCAGTATCCGTTCATCCAGCCAGCACCGGGCGAATGGCACAGCGACTGGCAGGAAGCAAAGCTGGAGCCGTGGAAAGAGGTTATGCGCAAGCTGTTACGCCATCATGCCACCGCTGAAAACAGCCCACTCGGACAGATTTCGACGGAGTTTATCCCCGGTCCCGATTACGGTATGGGTGCGAAATATTCGCTGTTCGAACACTCCGTCGCCTGCGCGGCGTGGTTGCGGCAGACGTGGGCGCAGGCTACCACAAAGGCTGGTGCCGAGGCGGCGGACTGACCCGGTTTCCGTTCGATACGCAGCGCATTACGATACTGCCGCAACGTATTCCGCAGGAAATTCAAGCTTGTTTAATGCCTCACGCAGGCGTTCTGCGTATTCCGGGTTGGCTTCATCGGGTGATGGTGCCTCACGTAAGTTATAGCACATCGCCGGAAATACTGTGCCGTCCAGGGTTTGCGCCAGCAATGCTTCGGGCCGATAAACCTCAAGACCGGGCGCTGTATACAGCGTATCCAGTTCGTCATGGGTTAGTGAATATATCATACCGTATGACCGCGCACCGGATGCGGGGACGAGTGTGGCCCGGCGACCGATACACAACGCAAAATCGTCAACATAGGCGCGGCGCGGATTCACCGGAACAATCTGGCTGTCCCGAAGGATGTCTTCGTCCATGAACAATCCGTAGAAGAACCCATCAACCCGACGACCTGTCATGTTTAATCTCCTCATACCGCTGCCAGTTTCTTGTGACTATTCGGCGCCTGATGACGTCGCCAAGCTGCCAGTTAACAAATCCGAGAACACCTTTTACCGCCGAAGACTGCTCCGATGATGCGCTAGTGCCATGGGACAACCCGCGCCATAAGAAATTGAAGCCCTAATCAGTAATTGGCAACGAAATTGACGTCTTGTACGTAGACAGAAAATCGACGCGAAAACCGATAAAACTTCTCCCTTTAATGGCTCCGGCGTAACCCAACAATCTGGCAAAAGGAATATCAGGTGGCTGGACTGCCCCCCTTTTTTAATCCAGTTCGTAAATTCTGTCGGTCCGAGTGGCCATCAGACCCGGGCGATCTTGACGAGCGGCGTTTCGCGCGCCGCCGGGGCGTTATCCCACAAATCGGCGAGTAAATCGGACTTGCGCCCGGCATAGGCCGGATCGTCCCACAGGTTTTCCCACTGATACGGATCGCGTTGAAGGTCGTACAGCTCGCCTTCGCCCCCTTCATAATAGTCGGTGCGGCCGTAATGCGTGCAAATATAGCCATCGCGACAGATCGTCGTCAGGTTGATAGCATTCTCGCCCGGTTGGTCATCCCAGGTCACAATTGCCCGCTCATGGGCGCTGCCGGGAGCGACCGGCAAGGGCGTTCCCTGGAAGGCTGAATCAGCCTTGATTTCGCCGATTTCCGCGAATGTCGGCGCCAAATCCACATGGCCGACCGGTTCGGTGATCTCCGCCGGAACGATGCCGGCCGATGGCGCCGGCCGCCAGATAAGCGGCGCCCGCATCAGGGCATCCGTGTGGAATGCGCCCTTGAACAGCATACCGAAATCACCCTGCATTTCACCATGATCGGTGGTGAACACGACATCGGTATCGTCGTTCCAGCCACGGGCGGAAATGCGGTTCATGACACGACCGAGCGCCTCGTCGATCAGCTCATTCTCGACATGGATGACGGCATTGATTTCCCGAATCTGGTCCGGCGTCAGATCGGCACCCACGAAGGTTGGTGGCGCGGCGAAACTGAAACGCGCGCGCCCCTCATACCAGTCGAGCCAGTGCCGGGGTTTGCGCGCCAGAATTTCCGCGCAACGATCCGGCCCCCCCGGATAGGCTTCCGGCAGATCGAGATCGCGCCAGTTCACCCGGCCGAGCTCGCTTTTCGGCGGGTCCCAGGGATGGTGCGGGTCCGGAAAGCTCATCCACAGGAACCAGTCCGACTCTTCGTCCAGCGAATCGAGCCAGTTGATGGCCCGGTCCGCGACCCAATCGGTGTGATAAATCTCGCGCGGGATCGGGTTGAACCAGATTTGTGGCGCGTTCGTATCGCCGCCACCACGGGCGCTTGGTGCATTGTTCTTGTCGATATACTCAAAGAAGCCATCAACCGCGTCGGGATGGTTATCCGCAAGCCATTTTGGATAGTGATACAGGCAGCGCCCGGGCCGACCGGTATGGGCCGCCAGTTCCATTCGCTCGAAACCGCGATGGGGTCCCGTCTCGCCGAGGCCCGCCGCGTAGTTCTCGAAGTAATCCTGGTTCGGCGCCGATGACGGTTCAAAATGCGCCTTGCCGATCAATGCGGTGTTGTATCCCGCCTTCTCCCGCAGCAATCCGGCGATGTTGGGACTATCAATCGGCAGCGGAATGCCGTTCATCGTCACCCCGTGGGTGCGCGGGTACTGGCCGCTCAACATCGTCGAGCGGGACGGCATGCACACGGTATTCTGGTTATAGGCACGCCGGTAATTGATGCCCTCACGCGCCAGTTGATCGACCACCGGCGTGCGCGCAATGCGCCCACCGTTGCATCCAAGACTGTCGTAGCGCTGCTGATCGGTCGTGACGAAGAGTATTTTACGGCCCATTCATCCCTCTCCTCGTTTCACGCATATACGGCGCATTGCCGCTGCAGCAGCCCGTTCCCGTCAGCTCTTGTAGTCGGGTTCGTCCCGGTCCAGCACGCGTTTCAGCGCTTCGAAATGCACCGGGGCCGTATCCGTGTTGGAGCCTTCGAACTGGTCGATGGTTGCCTGCACGATTTCATCCGGCAGCCGCTTCAGCGGCAGGCCGGTTGACCGCGCCAGTACCTGCGCCTGACAGGCGCGTTCCAGATAATACAGCCAGTCATAGGTCCGCGCAATGGTCGATCCCGCGACCGTCACACCGTGCGCCCCCATGAACATGACGCGATTGTTGCCCATCATTTTCGCGATGCGGTCGCCTTCGGCGGTATCCAGCGCGAGGCCGTTGTATTCCTCGTCATAGACGGTGTGGTTCATAAACCGGATCGCGCCCTGCTCGACCGGTTCGATCCGCCCGCCTTCGACCAGGGTCAATGCCGTTGCATAGGGCATATGCGTGTGCATCACGCAGGTCGCGTGCGGGCATTGCTTGTGAATACGGCTGTGGATGAAAAAGGCTGTCGCTTCGACTTCGGCATCGCCTTCAATCACCTCGCCATCGTAATGCGCGAGGACCATGCTGGAGGCCGTTATCTCGGACCAGTGCAGGCCATAGGGGTTGATCAGGAACTGATCGTCGCCAACCGCGAGACTGAAATGATTACAGATACCTTCATGCAGGCCGTGGCGAACCGCCCAGCGGAATGCCGCCGCCATGTCTATTCGCGCCTGTTGCAGTTCTTCCGTGCTCAGTGTAGCCATTGCTGCGCCTTTCGAATGCCAATCTGGTATATGTTATAGTCCGGCGAAAATTGCCCCGGCAAGGGCACAACACTTTAAACCTCTAGCGTGGAGTAGCGTATTCATGATCCCTCGTTACAGTCGGCCCGATATGGTGGCCATCTGGGAACCCGACAGCAAATTCCGGATTTGGCTGGAAATCGAGGCACATGCCTGCGATGCACAGGCAAAACTGGGGGTGGTTCCCGCCGATGCCGCGAAGGCTGTCTGGGAGCGCGGGCAGTTTGAAATCGACCGAATCGACGAAATCGAACGTGAAACCAAGCATGACGTCATTGCCTTCCTGACCAATGTCGCGGAGCATGTTGGCGACGAAGCCCGTTTCCTGCATCAGGGCATGACCTCTTCGGACGTGCTGGATACCTGTCTCGCCGTGCAACTGGCCCGCGCCAGCGATATCCTGCTGGCCGATATGGATGCGCTGCTGTCGGCACTGAAACGCCGGGCGGAAGAACATAAATTCACCATCACCATCGGCCGCAGCCATGCGATCCATGCCGAACCGACGACATTCGGTTTGAAGCTTGCGGGGCATTACGCGGCTTTCGAACGCGGCCGGGACCGGCTTGTTGCGGCACGCGCGGAAATCGCCACCTGCGCAATTTCCGGCGCCGTCGGTACCTTTGCCAATATCGACCCTTCGGTTGAAGCGCATGTCGCCGAAAAGATGGGCCTGACGGTAGAGCCGATGTCAACGCAGGTTATCCCGCGCGACCGCCATGCCATGTTCTTTGCCGTGCTTGGCGTGATCGCTTCGTCCATTGAAAACATCGCCGTCGAGGTCCGGCACCTGCAGCGCAGTGAATTGCGCGAGGCCGAGGAATTTTTCTCGCCGGGCCAGAAGGGTTCGTCCGCGATGCCGCACAAGCGTAACCCGGTACTGTCGGAAAACCTGACCGGGCTGGCGCGGATCGTCCGGTCCGCCGTCACCCCGGCGATGGAAAACGTCGCCCTGTGGCATGAACGGGATATCTCGCATTCTTCTGTGGAACGCATGATCGGCCCTGACGCCACCGTAACGCTGGACTTCGCGCTTGCCCGCCTGACCGGGATGATCGACAAGATGGTCGTCTATCCCGAACAGATGGAACGCAACCTGAACCAGATGGGCGGGTTGCACAATTCGCAGCGCGTCCTGCTGGCACTGACCCAGGAAGGTATGAGCCGCGAAGACGCCTACCGGGTGGTGCAGCGCAATGCGATGGAAGCCTGGAAGGAAAACCTGTCTTTCCTTGACCAACTCAAAGCTGATGACGAAATCGGCAAATTCCTGCCTGCCGACGCCCTGGAATCACTGTTCGACCTCGAGTACCACACGAAGCATGTCGACACGATCTTCAAACGCGTCTTCGGTACTGCGTAGCATTGCCGTCGCGCTAAGCCTGTTAACGGCCGCTCCCGCGGCCGCGCAGCTTGACGCGATCACCGAAGAAGCGCGCAAGGATCCGTTCATCCTCGTCCGACTGGCCGCGCTGTCGCTGGAAACACCCGCTGAGCAAGGCGAAGCCCTTGCCGGGCTGGTCCACGCGGAGCTCGCCCGCGGGGACCTAAAGGAAGCCGAACGCGAACTTGAACGTATCCAGGATGGATACTGGCGCGCGGTTACGCTGATCAAACTGGCTGACTACCAGCGTGGAAAGGATCGGCGGAAACTGGCACTGGCAGCGCTGGGCGCCGCGACGGCCGCAGCGACAAAAGCGAAAGACAATCCGGAATCCAAGAACCTGTTCCGGGAAATTTCGGTGCGGCGCAATGCGATGGGCGATGGCATCGGCGCCGTTGCGACAGCCAAACGTATCCCGGACAAGCGGCAAATGATCGATGCCCTGCTGGAAATCGGGCGCCCCGACCTGGAAGACCCTTCCTCCAAGGGCAACAAGGCCGCCCTTGTAGAGGCATCCAGACAGACATTGACGATCCGGGACAATGAAACCGAAGTCGCCCGGCTATTGCTGATTATCGGTGAGGCCCAGACCCGCCTTGGTGACGCCAAACAGGCCGACAAGACCCTGGCCGAAGCCCGGCGCATGATCCTGGAAAAAGAGTTCACCGGCCGGGAACAGGCGCTGGCGGAACTCGCCGCGGCGGAAACACAGGCCGGCGACCAGACGCGCGCGATGATCCTGGTCCGCTCCATCGCCGACCCGGAGCGCCGCGTCAGGGCACTTGGTTCGGTTGCACGGGCCATCGGTGAACAGGGCAATCTGGACGCTGCCGTAACGCTGTTTACCTTCGCTTTGGAAACCACGAACGGCGTCGATGACGAAATTCTGCGCCAAAATCTGTTACAGCATCTCGTCATTGAACAGACCCGCACCGGCAGGCTTGCGGACGCGTTCAAGACAGCCGGGTTCATCCGCAGCAAACGAAAGCAGGCCGAAGCCCTGTATGAAATGGCCAAGGTTCTGCTGGACCAGGAAAAATATACCGAAGCGCTTAAACTAACCGATTACATCCCCTATCTCGGCCTGCGCGGCATGATCTTCGCGCCTGTGGCACTTGCGACCGGAAATGGCGGTGACCCGATAGCGGCAAGCGCCCTGCTCACCCGGGCGCTGGAGCCGATGGCGGAGAAATCGGACCCGGATATTCAGGAACAGGCGCTCAACCTGGTACTGGACACCCAGATCAAGGTAGGCGACCCTGAAACGTCACAGGCCATGTTCGAACGGGCCCGTGCCCTGATCGTTACCCTGCCGGGAGAGCTGGAACGTGTTCGTCTTCTCACCCTCCTCGCCAGCGCGCTTGCCCAGAGCAGCGATACGAAAGAAGCAACGGTCGTCATTGAAGACGCGTGGCGTATAACCTGGGGAAAATCCGGCGAACCCGATTATCCGCGCTCCGTTGCGCGAATCGTTGAAGCCCTGTTGATTACGGGCCGGCTTTTGGAAGCCTTCGATACCGCCGCCCGAATTCCCGATACTGAAGCCTATGAGGAAGCCCGGCAAAGCCAGACACCGCGCAACCGTTCGCTTACACTCGTCGCGGAAGCCGCAGCCAAAGCTGGAAAAGTCGTTTTGGCGATCCGCGCGGCCCGGAAAATCAAGGACCCCGCGTCCCGCGCAGCGGCGCTGGGCGCCGTCGCCATAGGAATTTCGCATTCGTAAACGAAGTGGTGGGTAGCCCATGCAGGACGCAGCCGGAAATGACCATCCCCCTCGGACACGGGCAATAGTCCTCATCCCCGGCTGGCGGCGCGAGGAAAAGGGCTTCCGGCGCAATGTCCTGACCGACAACCTGGCGGCGGTGGTACAGACCCGCCGGCTGGTGCCCGCCCCCGAAGCCGCGATAGCCGGCGAATCGGGCCAAAGCCTCGCCGCACTTCCCTTGCGACACGACGATTCTCAGCATCAATCCGACAGCAGCCCCGACAGGATCGATATTTTCGAAGCCTTTTGGGCCGATATGATCCCGTCCGTCGGCGAATCCGGACCGTGGAAAAAACTGATCAACGGCCTGGACCTGCTGATCTATTGGATGTGCAACAGGAATATTTGGGGTGCCTTGCGAATATCGCCGGCAATCAGTCTCGGCCTCATCGCAGGCGGCCTGTTGATGGTGCTATGGTATGTATCCATCGTTCTTATTGTTGTGGAGGCCATTGCCCAGACCGGGCTACCGCCGGACCTGCAGAAAATTCAACTGGCGAAGGATATCTTCGCCGCAATCAACAGCATCGCGGATCATGTGTATGGGCTTGAAATCTGGGCCGTCACAGCGGCGTTTCTGGCATTTATCAAGGCCGACGAAGTCGTCGGGCTTTCCCGCTTTATTCAGGAATATTTTGAAAACAGGATTATCAGCGCCGATGAGGACACCCGCCAGGTCGGGTTAAAGGACAGGTTACGCGAACGCATTATTGCGACTTTGGAACGGGTTATGGCTGGTCCTTATGACGACGTGATAATTGTCGCGCACAGTTTTGGCACGGTCATCGCTGTCGATGCCCTTCTGGAATGGCCCCATGACGCGGATTTCAACAGACTGAAGCTTGTGACGCTGGGCTCGCCCCTCGCCGTCATGAGCCACCGGTCCCCCTGGCTGAAGGGCGAGCTGGATGCCCTGTTGGCGGAAGGGCGGCTGAAATCTTGGGATGACTACCATTCCGGCACGGACTGGCTTTGCTCGCCGGTCCCCGGACATGCCAAAACCTTCAGCGGCCACTCTCATGCGCTCGATTTTGAAGCGCCGTTCCGTGAACGGGTCACGGGACGCACACATCTTTTGTATTATCGGGACCAGACAGTGCTCACAGCACTGGCCGAAGCGTGAATAACCGCTATTTGCTCTCGGTCATGATCTGCTCACGCGCGACGGAAACTAGCCGGTCCATCTCCTTGCGGACCAGATGTTCGGACATGTCGACGCCCTTGCCCACCAGATCACCGTGGACTTTGCGCATGACATCGTCGTCACCGGGCTCATCAAAGTCCGACACAACAACTTCTTTGGCGTAGGCTTCGGCGTCAGCACCTTCCAAACCCAGCAATCCTGCGGTCCAGAGACCCAACAACTTGTTGCGGCGAGCCTGAACCTTGAAATCCAGTTCCTCATCGCGCTTGAACTTGTTCTCGAAACCTTTTCCGCGTTCGTCGAACTGTGCCATTTGACAGATCCCCATTACTGCTCATGCGGCGCACCGCGTTATCTGCTCCTATATAGTCACTTCGCCACCGATCTTGAACGGTCAATTTATAATTTTTCATGCGGCAATAGCGCGCTCCCGGCCTTTCATGCTATCCGAACACCATGTGTACCGCAGTAATCCTCCGGCGGCCGGAACATGAATGGCCTCTCCTCATTGCCGCAAACCGCGATGAAATGATCGACCGGCCCTGGTTGCCGCCGGCCCGTCACTGGCCGGATCGCCCTGAAACCGTGGGCGGCCAGGATACGCTTTCCGGCGGGAGCTGGCTTGGCGTTAACGATCACGGCGTCGTGGTCGGTGTCCTGAACCGCACCGGTACGCTTGGTCCCGTTGATGGCAAACGGAGCCGTGGCGAACTTGTGCTCGAAGCGCTTGACCACGCAGATGCAAGTGAAGCCGCCGAGGCCATGGGCAATATCGATCCCCATGCCTATCGCAGTTTCAACCTTTTCATTGCGGATGATCGGGATGCCTACTGGCTGGCAGCGCGCAACGGCGCCATGTCCGTAAAGGTTTATCCGGTCCCCGAAGGCGTATCGATCCTGACGTCACAAGACCTGAATACAGAGCGAGCGCCGAGAATAGGCACATTCCGCCCCCTGTTTCAGGCCGCTGCCGCCCCTGACCCTGCCATGGATGACTGGCGCGAATGGGAGCGGCTGATGGCTTCCGGATTGCCCCGCCCCGATGATGAGCCCGACGAAGCCATGAGCATCGTCACCGACCGGGGCTATGGCACCGTATCCAGTTCGCTGATTGCCCTGCCACGCAAGGAACCCGGCGCCAAAACCCGCTGGCGTTTTGCCGCGGGACGACCTGGCGCCGCTCCCTACGAGTCAGTATTGCCCAAGGATTGAGAATTCAGGGTTCGGGCACCGTTCGGCAACAATTTCACAGTCGTTCCCGGGATTCGTTGTACCGGGTCACCGCAGTTGCTATATGTCGATTTCCTTTGCGCGGCAGCGCAATATTTCCGCTGGACGCATAAAAATGGCCAGACGCAGACGCATTTATGAAGGCAAGGCCAAGGACATGTTCGAAGGTCCCGAACCTGGCACGCTTGTGCAGCATTTCAAGGATGATGCGAGCGCCTACAATAATACCAAGCGCGGCACGATCACCGGTAAAGGCGTGCTGAACAACCGGATTTCGGAGTTTCTGATGCTCCGTTTGCAGGAAATAGGCGTGCCGAACCACTTTGTCCGTCGGCTGAACATGCGCGAACAAATTGTGCGCGAAGTCGAAATCATCCCGATTGAGGTGGTTATTCGCAACGTCGTTGCCGGATCGATGGCAAAACGCCTCGGTATCAAGGAAGGCACGCATCTGCCCCGGTCCATCGTCGAATATTACTGGAAGAACGAGGAACTCGGGAATCCGCTCGTATCCGAAGAACACATCACCGCATTTGGCTGGGCAATGCCGCAGGATATCGACGACATGCTGTCCCTCGCCCTGCGCATCAACGACTTCCTGACCGGCCTGTTTTTCGGTGTCGGGGTCCGATTGATCGATTTCAAGCTTGAATTTGGCCGGTATTACGATGAAAACGGCGATATGCGGGTCATTCTGGCCGACGAGATCACGCCGGACAATTGCCGACTCTGGGATATCGCGACAAATGAGAAAATGGACAAGGACCGGTTCCGCGAGGATCTTGGTGGCACCGAAGAGGCCTATCAGGAAGTCGCGCGGCGGCTTGGCGTCCTGCCGGATGGCGGCGAACTCAGTGGTCCCCGCACTATTCAATAGACATTACGTCTAATCCAATGGAGGTAACGTGAAGGCAAAGGTTCATATCACCCTGAAATCAGGCGTCCTGGACCCTCAGGGCAAAGCCATCGGGCACGCGCTCGAATCACTTGGCTTCAGCGGCGTCGACAATGTCAGACAGGGCAAGTTCTTCGAACTCGATATCGCCGAATCAGATCCTACTGCGGCGCGGGCGCAGGTCGAGGATATGTGCGCGCGCCTGCTCGCCAACAGCGTGATCGAAAACTACGACATTGAACTGCAGCCATGAGGGCCAGCGTCGTCGTTTTTCCCGGCTCCAATTGTGACCGCGACGTAGCCGTTGCGCTGGAACGCGTCTGTGGGCGGCCAACAGATATGGTCTGGCACCGTGAAACAGACTTGCCGGAAACCGACCTCATTGTGCTGCCTGGCGGGTTTTCCTATGGCGATTACCTGCGCGGCGGCGCGATTGCAGTACATTCCCCGATCATGCGCGATGTCTTGGCTCGGGCCCAAAAAGGCGTTCCGATACTCGGTATCTGCAACGGCTTTCAGATACTGACCGAATCCGGGCTGCTTCCGGGCGTATTGATGCGGAATTCGGGCCTGAAGTTCATTTGTCGCAATCTGCATGTCAGCGTTACCAACACGGATTCGATTTTTACCCGCAATTATGCCGCCGATCAGGTACTCCGCGTCCCTGTAGCGCATAACGAAGGCAACTACCGCGCGGAGGAAGCAATGCTGGACCGCCTCGAAGGCGATGGCCGCGTTGCCTTTCGCTATACGACACCCGACGGCGCCGCGAATGACGACGGCAATCCCAATGGTTCCGCCAGAAACATTGCCGGTATCTTCAACGAGTCACGCACCGTCCTGGGGCTGATGCCCCATCCGGAACGCGCCGTCGACCCCCGCCATGGTGGGACTGACGGTGCCGCCATGTTCGATGGCCTTGTCACGGCGATCGCCCGATGAAGAACACTGCCATTACAGACGAGATCGTCGCCGAACACGGCTTGAGCACCGACGAATACAAAACCGTCCTGTCGATCCTGGACCGCGAACCGAACCTGACCGAGCTTGGCATATTCTCGGTCATGTGGTCGGAGCATTGCTCCTATAAATCGTCGCGGATATGGCTCAAAACATTGCCAACCGAAGGCCCCCAGGTCATCTGCGGGCCCGGGGAAAACGCGGGTGTGGTGGATATCGGCCACGGACTAGCCGCCGTTTTCAAGATCGAAAGCCACAATCACCCGAGCTTTATTGAACCGTATCAGGGTGCCGGAACCGGCGTCGGCGGGATCATGCGCGACATCTTCACAATGGGTGCGCGCCCGGTCGCCAACCTGAACGCGCTGCGCTTCGGCAGCCCGGACCATCCGAAAACCCGGCATCTCGTTTCCGGTGTTGTTGCGGGTATCGGCGGTTACGGCAATTGCATGGGCGTGCCGACCGTTGGCGGCGAAACCAATTTCGACCCTGCCTATAACGGCAATATCCTGGTCAACGCGATGACCGTCGGCATCGCCAATGCGGACAAGATTTTCTATTCGGCGGCGGCAGGCATCGGCAACCCCGTTGTCTATGTCGGTTCGAAGACCGGGCGTGATGGAATCCATGGCGCGACCATGGCATCGGCGGAATTTGACGATGATTCCGAAGAAAAGCGGCCAACGGTCCAGGTCGGTGACCCGTTTACGGAAAAGCTGTTGCTGGAAGCCTGCCTGGAACTGATGGCGACGGATGCGATTATCGCCATTCAGGATATGGGCGCGGCGGGGCTGACCTGTTCCACCGTGGAAATGGCGGACAAGGGCGGTGTCGGGATCGAACTGAACCTCGAAGACGTTCCAATCCGCGAAGAAGGCATGACGCCATACGAAATCATGCTGTCCGAAAGCCAGGAACGCATGCTGATGGTGCTGAAGCCCGGCCGCGAAGACGAGGCCCGCGCGATATTCGAGAAATGGGAACTGGATTTCGCCGTTGTTGGTAAAGTCACCGATACAGGGCGTTTCATTCTGAAATTGAATGGCGAACTGGTCAGTGACATCCCCGTTGCGCCACTGGTCAATGAATCGCCGCTGTATGACCGGCCCTGGACGCCATCGCCGAAGCGGGTTGAAGTTGCCGCATCCGACATCCCCGCGCCGAACGACCCCCTTGTCGCCCTGCGCCAGTTGCTTGGCTCTGCCAATTTCAGTTCCCGGCGCTGGATATGGGAACAATACGACCACATGGTCATGGCCGATACCAATCGCGGCCCCGGCGGTGACGCCGCGATTGTCCGCGTGCACGATACAAATCGCGGTCTTGCGATCACAACCGATTGCACCCCGCGTTACTGCAATGCCGAACCGGAAACCGGCGGCATGCAGGCGGTTGCCGAGGCATGGCGTAATCTTACCGCTGTCGGCGCACGCCCGCTGGCGCTGACCAACAACCTCAATTTCGGCAACCCGGAACGTGAATCCATCATGGGGCAGCTTGTCGGCTGCGTCACCGGTATCGGCGAAGCCGCCCGCAGCCTCGCCTTCCCGGTCGTATCCGGCAATGTGTCGCTGTACAATGAAACCAACGGCGTCGGCATCCTGCCAACTCCGGTAATCGGTGGCCTCGGCCTTATCGATGATCTGGACAAGACGGTCGGACAGGCATTTCCGTCCGAGGGGCAGGACATCGTCGTTATCGGCGAAACCACGGGTTGGCTGGGCGCTTCGGCCTATCTTGCGACGATCGAGGGCCGCGATGAAGGCGCACCGCCGCCGGTCGATCTGGCGCAGGAACGGCGTAATGGCGATTTTGTCCGGGACTCTATCCAGGGCGGCGCAGTAACCGCATGCCATGACCTATCCGATGGCGGCATGATCGTTGCCCTTGCCGAGATGGCGCTGTCAGGTGGAATCGGCGCGTCCATTACCATGCCGGATGATACGGTTCCCCTGCATGCCTGGTTGTTCGGTGAGGATCAGGCCCGCTACATCGTGACGACCAATGATGTCGAGGCGCTTTTACAGGCGGCAGCGACAGCCGGTGTTCCTGCCAGTGTAATCGGCCAAACCGGTGGCGCTTCATTGACAGTACAAAGTGACTATACCATATCCATTAACGAGTTGCGGGCGACGCATGAAGGCTGGCTGCCGGATTACATGACGGTAACCTAGCGGTCAGTCAGGGAGGGAGAGCCGAATATGGCGATGAGCCAGTCAGAGATCGAACAGATGATCAAGGAAGCGATCCCGGATGCCCAGGTCCAGATCGAGGATCTGCGGGGGGATGGCGACCATTACGCCGCCTATGTCCGCTCGGCCAGTTTCAAAGGCAAAAGTAGGGTACAGCAGCACCAGATGGTGTACAAAGCGCTTCAGGGACGCATGGGCAACGAGCTTCATGCGCTAGCATTGCAGACCGCCGAGCTGGAAGACAGCTAAGACAGAGGCAGAGGCAGAGGAAAAGGAACGAAACATGGATGATAATCCGGTATTCACAAGCATCAAAGAAGATGTCGAGAGTAATGACGTCGTGCTGTTCATGAAGGGCACGCCAGTCTTTCCGCAATGCGGTTTCTCGGCCGCAACCGTGCAGGCATTGACGTTGCTCGGCGTCAAATTCAAGGGAATCGACGTCCTGCAGGACCCGAGTCTGCGCGACGGCATCAAGCAGTATTCCAGTTGGCCAACGATTCCGCAGCTCTACGTTAAGGGCGAATTCGTCGGTGGTTGCGATATTGTCCGCGAAATGTACGAAACCGGTGAACTTGGTGAGCTGCTGACCAGCAGCGGTATCGCCATGGAACCTGCCGCGTAATATGTCGGGTGCGGGCAGCCGCAAGGCTGCCCTCCCGCTACAGGCGAACCTTCTTCCGGATCAGCGTCCCGAGGAATGCCTGATAAACCGACTGACAGCCCCCAATCAGGGCTGATTCAGGACAGGCTGTTTTCGGAGCAATTCATCCCGTGATGGTGTTTCTGGCAGGCCAGGTTCCCCTGGCGCCGGCTTTTTGGCGATTTGCCATCCTGTATGGGACGGTCGCGAATTTTTTCGCCACCGTCGCCAGCCTTGCCGCGCATGTTGCCGGCTTGCCGGACGCAGTCGGCCTAGCCCTCTTTTTGCTGCCGGTTCCGTATTCGATCATCGCCGTTTACGGCGTTTGGCGCTGTTCGGCGCATTACGCCGGCCCCGAGCATTGGGTAACCGCCGCAAAATGCGCGGTCCTGCTATGGGCCACAATCATGATCTTCGTTTGAAACAACATGAATTTTCCCCGGTTTGGGCGGTCGCGTTCAATTCGGAGCGACAAAACAACGTTTCGCTGTATTTTTCATCAATTTCGTTGAATTTTTCAATCCCGGTTGCGGATGTGACCCGTTAGTATGGCGCCGTGTTCGCGGTGGTTTTCCGCATGCATTCAGGGTGTTGAATATTCCAGAAGAGTTTTGCCCGCCTTCTAACAGAAATTGGAATTGCTACGGATGAGCCTTCTACTTGGCTGCATTGCCGACGACTTTACCGGTGCGACTGACTTGGCGGGAACCCTCGTCCGCGCCGGTATGCGCACAGTGCAGATGATCGATGTTCCCGCCCCGGGAACCGTGCTGGACGATGTCGACGCAATCGTTATCGCCCTGAAATCGAGAACGATACCGCCGGCTGAAGCCATCGAGAAATCGCTCGCAGCCCTGGAATGGCTGCGGGCCAACGGGTGCCAGCAGTATTTCTTCAAATACTGTTCGACCTTCGATTCCACAGATGAGGGCAATATCGGCCCTGTTGGCGAAGCGCTGCTAGCCGCGCTGGATTCAGATTTTACCATTGCCTGCCCTGCCTTTCCGCGCAACAACCGCACGATCTGCAAGGGCTACCTGTTTGCGGGCGACGTGCTGCTGAATGAAAGCGGCATGCAGGACCACCCGCTCACGCCGATGCGTGATCCGAATCTGGTGCGGGTTCTGGATCGGCAGACACAGGGTGCCGTGGGCCTTGTCGATTATGACACCGTGCGCCGTGGCGCGATTGAAACGCGCGCGGCATTCGACACGTTGCGGGCCGATGGCAAAAGTTTTGCCATCGTTGATGCCCTCGACGAAGACGATTTGATGAAAATCGGTGAAGCCTGCGCCGATATGAAGCTGATTACCGGCGGTTCGGGCATCGCTATCGGCTTGCCGGAAAACTTCCGGCGTGGCGGATTGCTTGAAGCCGGTATCACCGCGGATTCCCTGCCAAAGATCGACGGATATGCCGCGGTGCTTTCGGGCAGTTGTTCACGCGCCACCAATGCGCAGGTCGCGCTGATGGCGGAGACATGCCCGTCTTTCCAGATCGACCCGTTGGCGCTGGCAAAGGGTGACGATGTCGCCAGTGCCGCTATCGATTGGGCGACGCCGAAACTGGCCGATGGCCCGGTTCTGATTTACGCCACAGCAGAGCCCGATGCCGTTCGGCAGATTCAGGCGCAACTAGGCGTGGATGAAGCCGGCGCCCTTGTCGAGAACGCCATGGCGACAATCGCACGTGGCCTGGTCGATGCCGGAGTGCGGCGCCTGATCGTCGCCGGAGGTGAAACGTCCGGTGCCGTAGTCGGCGCGCTAAACGTGCCCGGATTGCGTATTGGCCCTGAAATCGATCCCGGCGTGCCCTGGACCGCGAGCCTGGGCGACCCCGAGCTGCTGCTGGCACTCAAATCCGGCAATTTCGGCACGCCCGACTTTTTCACCAAAGCACTCGGAATGCTGCCATGAACGAATCCCGTTTGCGCGAGGACATCGCGAGTTTCGGAAAATCCCTGTTCGACCGTGGCCTGAGCGGCGGAAGTTCGGGCAATATCAGCGTGCAGCTTGAAGACGGCTGGCTGATGACCCCAACCGGTTCGTCATTGGGCAATCTGGATCCCGCACGGATCTCCAAACTGGATCGGAACGGGAAACTGGTTTCCGGCGATGCCCCCACAAAGGAAGTCTTCCTGCATCAGGCGATGTACGAGGAACGGCCACAGGCAGGCGCCATCGTCCATCTGCACTCAACCCATTCCGTCGCGGTGTCTTGCCTGCCAACCGTCGACCCGCACAACGTATTGCCACCGATTACCGCCTATTACGTCATGAAAATTGGCAAACTGCCCCTGATCCCCTATTTCCGGCCGGGCGACAAGGCGCTGGCCGAAGCAATCCGGGGCAAGGCCCGCGACCACACCGCCGTGCTGCTGGCCAATCATGGTCCGGTCGTCGCCGGCAAGTCACTGGAAGCCGCTGTCTACGCGACCGAGGAACTCGAAGAAACCGCGAAGCTTCACCTGTTGCTGCAGGCCCATAACCCGCGCGTCCTGACCGAAGAACAGATTGCCGAATTAAATCAGTTCTTCCCGCCCGACTAGACCTTCACGACAGGAAAACCGACATGCCAAATCTCGCCGCCAATATTTCCATGATGTTTACCGAAGTGCCGTTCATGGACCGCTTCGCCGCAGCCGCGGCGGCGGGCTTCAAAGCCGTCGAGTACCTGTTTCCCTACGACCACCCGGCGGAAGACATTGCCGCTGCCCTGAAAGAAAACGGGCTCGAAAACGCGCTGTTCAATCTGCCACCGGGCGACTGGACCAAGGGGGACCGGGGGCTGGCCGCCCTGCCCGGCCGCGAAGCCGATTTCGATGGCCTTATCCAGCAGGCACTGGACTATGCGCAGGTTATCGGCTGCAAAAAGCTGCATGTCATGGCCGGCATCCCGCCGGAAGACGCCGACAAGGACGAATGCCGCGCTGTATATGTCAGTAATATCAAGAAGGCCGCCGCGAAGATGGCACCGCTTGGTATCACGACACTGATCGAACCGATTAACGGCCGGGACATTCCGGGCTTCTTCCTGAATCGTCAGGATCAGGCGCTGTCGGTGCTGAAGGATGTGGGCGCGGCGAACGCGAAGGTGCAGATGGATCTGTATCATTGCCAGATCAGTGAAGGCGATGTGGCGATGAAAATCCGCGCCAATTATGACCATGTCGGCCATTTCCAGATCGCCGGCGTCCCGGAACGTCACGAACCCAGCCTGGGCGAAGTCAATTACCCCTACCTGTTCGACGTTATCGACTCACTGGGCTACACCGGCTGGATCGGCTGCGAATACCGCCCCGAAGGCGATACGGTTGCCGGGCTCGAATGGGCGAAGCCTTATGGGATCAGCGCGAAATAGCGCACGGAGCGCTTTTCGTATGCCAGGTCAGCGTCGTCAAGCGGGTCGGTAGCCAAAAAAATCCTGGCAAAGGCTGTTGGTTTCCGAGGCAATATTCCACCATCGGATTTCATCTTCTTTGATCCAGCTTTCAATGACTGGATCCATGGCAATTACCTGATCCTTATCCGGACACCGGCTGCCATCCGACAAGTTAAAACAATGCAGAGACCGCATCGGAAACCAAGCATTGATTTCGCTATCCAAATCCTGGATTCGTTTTCGGCAACCATTGTCTTTTGCTGGAAACGACGAGTTAAAGGAAAACGTCGTGTGCAAGCAATTTATATCCTGACCCGCTATCGAAACCGATTGCCCCAGTCTTTTTGCAATTTGGTCAGCATCTGAAGCATAGGGGTGCAGCGGATACTTAAATCCTGCAAAGGAAATTTGAACAACAATTGCCTCGGGAAACAAATCTTCTACGCGAGTATCATTGTTCAGCTTTCGCAATTTCCCGTCTTCAAAGCGATCATCAATTATTATGATTGGAAAGTTGGAATTGATATGCGCCGCACATGAGACCAATTGTCCGCCGACGCCGTTGTAATTCATATCAGACTTCATACACACTACATGAACATCCCTATTCTTTCGTAATAGGGCATCCACGAAATTGCCTGCCGTCAAAGCTGTACTATTCAGATATGCGCTATAAAAGGTCGTTGCCCCACCAAGGTCTTCGTATCGCTCCTTCCACATCTCAGTGTCGTTAAGTATTGACGGGCGCTGGCCGTTGATCGTTAATCCGGCATATCGGCAGACTTGCCCTAGCGAAAGCCAGCCGTAGAGTGGCGGGCCAATACGTTCTTCCAAAATGCATGTGCCATTCTTGAAGACATCGTCACCGCGGGCATTTGCAACTCGTACAGAAAGATAGCCGCCGCGATATCGGCAATATACATCCCGACCGTCTTGCGTTTTGCCTTCGTATTGTGCGGGGACTGCGCCACCGCCACTCAAGGAAGCAAGGTCCAGGCCAAGCGGCGTCAATTGCGGTGGCGTAACGAACCTGTCTTCGAGGAGTTCATCCATGGACCGAAACTCATTGCCTATTTCTGTCATACGCCCGTCTCCAGTATAAACCGGCTATATGAACGACCCATATAGCCGGTTCAAATCTGCAAGAGACTCGTCGGAGCTAAACTACTACACCTTAAACGACGCAATCGCCTTTTCATCGAACTTCAGGCCCAGCCCCGGCGTTGTCGGCAGGATGAGTTCACCGTTGTCGATGACCGGGGTTTCTTCGTAAAGCGCCACCATCCAGGGCATGTACTCCACGGTCAGTCCATTCGGACAGGCAGCAATCATATGGACCAGGATTTCCGGCATCACATGGCTGACGATCGGCAGGTTGAAGGCCTCCGCCATGCCCGCGATCTTCATCCATTGAGTAACGCCGCCGGCGCGGATGATGTCGACCATGACGATATCAACCGATCGGGCCTCGATCATCTGCCGGTGCGGCGCGATCCCGTACAGGTATTCGCCGCCGGCGATGGGCGTGCTCAACGCCGCCGTGACCCGGGCCAGGCCCTGATAATCGTCGGCGGTGGTCACGTCCTCAAGCCAGAACAGGCCGACTTCCTCAGCCCGGCTGCCGATGTCAATGGCCTGTTCCGGACGCCAGCGCTGGTTGATATCGCACATCAGCTTTATATCCGGCCCGATAACGTCACGGATCACCTGAATACGGCGGATTTCATCGGCCGGTGTCGGGTTACCGGGCAGCGCCATCTGGGTCTTCATTTCCCGGAAACCCTTGTCGAGCAGTGTTGCTGCCGCCTGCTGCGCCTGATCGTCCGTCAGCCCGCGTCGCAAGGATCCTGACGCATAGGTCGGCACCCGGTCACGATGGCCGCCCAGCAGCTTCCACAGCGGCATATCCAGCGCCTTGCCCTTGATATCCCACAGCGCAATATCGATGGCCGACAGCGCCAGCGTGAAAATGCCACCCGGCCCGCAGGAATCACCCGTACCACTATTCAGCTTGGCGACGATCTGTTCAATCCGCATCGGATCTTCGCCGATTGTCAGTTCCGCCAGTTCGCCGACAGCGACAAGCAGACTGCCGGTCATCTTGCCGCCATAGAACGTGACGGCGATGCCTTCGATGCCGCTATCCGTGCGCAGGCGCAGCATGACCACAGGGCGGAATCGACCCGCCTCTTCCGGCATATTGGCCAGCGGATCGTCTTCCGGTACCTGCAGAATGGCGGTTTCATAGCTGGAAATTTTCATGTCTCTTCTCCGATGCGTTGCGGCACTTCCGACTCCAATTTAGCAAGCAGCCTCGCACAACCGGCGACGCGGAGGATAGCCCTACGCGAACGAAGCCGTCGTGCAATTGCGATGACTCAGTTTTCGCTGGCCTGCCTGCGGATTTCCGCAACCCAGGCATCGACATCAAAGCCCCATGGCCCCATCTCGCTGCGCCAGGCGACGTTGCCCTGGGCATCGAGAACGAAAAGACGTTCGGGCAATGCGGCGTATTTCAGATCGACATCATTATCCATGCCATCAAGCAGCGTCGGCATTTTCAAATTCAGGTTCAGCAGACAGACCCCGGCCATTTCGGCTTTCTCGTCGATTGTCTCCGGCTGCTCGAACAACACGTCATCCTGCACGTTGCTAAGCACCTGCCAGCCATCGGACGGGTGAATTTCCTGGATATAGACCAGATAGAATTCGACCCGGTCGCGGTACTGCATATAAATTTCGTCCAGGCGCACGGCCTGAGCTCGAAATGGCGGTCAGGTGTATGACCCAAAGACCAGCGCAACCGGTCGGCCCCGTGTTTCCGAAAGGCGCAGCATCTCACCCGTGCGAGCGCCCGTCGGGGACAATCGTTCGATTTCGAAATCCGGCGCAGAGGAACCCACCTGCGGTACATTTGCCTCCCGCGCAAGCTTATGTGCCCGCATCGCGATATATTCCGCATCGGTCATGTTCATGTTCTTGCGCCGCTCCGGCGGCAGGTCGGCCGGGTTTTCAGGCAGTATCTGTGACATGTTTCCCCCATTTCCAGCGATCCAGACAGACGTCATGCTGTTATGCTTTCATCTGACATTAACCTTGCCAGCCTAACATATGCGGGCATACCTGACACCGAAACGACGTCATACGGCAGATTTATACAATTTCTGGAGAGACCCCATGAACAAGAACCTTTTTGTCGGCGCCTCGTTGGCCGCACTCGTCGGGTTCGGTGCCACGATCCATGCAGCGGGTGAATCCAGTTGGACCTACGCCGGCACGACCGGCCCCCAGCATTGGGGTAGCCTGGATGCCGCATTCTCCGCCTGCGCCGATGGCAAAAACCAGTCACCGATCAACCTGACCCGAATGGTCGAGAGCGAGTTGAAGCCAATCAAATTTTCATACAAACCCGGCGGCAACGAGATCCTGAACAACGGCCATACCATTCAGGTGAATTACGCGCCGGGCAGCAGCATCACTGTCGACGGCAAATCCTTCGAACTGAAACAGTTCCATTTTCACGCGCCGAGCGAAAACACCATCGAGGGGCATTCCTACCCGCTGGAAGGCCATTTCGTTCATGCTGATGCACAGGGCAATCTGGCCGTCGTCGCGGTGATGTATATGGCCGAAACGAAGCTTGCCGAACTGGACAAGGCCTGGAAGCACATGCCGGCCCATGCGGGTGAGAAAAAGTCCCTTCCGGCCATGATCAATGCCTCTGCATTGCTACCCGCGAAACGGGACCACTACAGGTTTACGGGGTCGCTTACCACCCCGCCCTGTTCCGAAGGCGTCCGGTGGCTGGTCATGAAAACGTACAAGGAAATTTCCACCCAACAGATTGAAGCGTTTACCAAGGTCATGCACCACCCGAACAACCGTCCGGTGCAGCCCATCAATGCCCGCGCTGTTCTGAAATAATCAAAGGCGGCAGAATCGAAAAAGCCGCCCAACATTACGTTGAGCGGCTTTTTTTAATCTTTATCCGTCGCCTTACGGCAGCAGACCGGCAATCACCGTTAGCGCGAATAGAACTCGATGACCAGGTTCGGTTCCATCTGCACCGGGTACGGCACATCGGCCAGGCCCGGGGAGCGCATGAAGGTCGCGCTCATCTTGCTGTAATCAACAGTGATGTAATCGGGCAGATCGCGTTCGGGCGAAGCAATCGCTTCGAGCACCAACGGCAGTTCGCGGCTCTTTTCCTTTACCTCGACAACATCGCCATCCTTCACTTCATAGGACGGAATATTGACGCGCTTGCCGTTCACCTTCACATGACCGTGGTTGACGAACTGACGTGCCGCAAAAACGGTCGGCACAAAGCGGGAGCGATAGACAACCGCATCAAGGCGACGTTCCAGCAAACCAATCAGATTCTCACCGGTATCACCCCGGCGACGCACGGCTTCTTCGTAATAGGCGCGAAATTTCTTTTCGCCAATATTGCCGTAATAGCCCTTCAGTTTCTGCTTGCCCATCAACTGGGTGCCGAAATCGGATGCCTTCCGGCGACGCTGGCCATGCTGGCCCGGCGGGTAATCTCTTTTGTTTGTGGGGCTTTTGGGGCGTCCCCAGAGATTGACGCCAAGACGGCGATCAATCTTGTACTTCGAACTCTGTCTCTTCGACATTGATATATTCCCGTTTGTTTTCGGTGTTGTTGTTGTTCCGGTACCCGTTATCGGAGGGGCTATTAACCCACAATCCCGGAAGCGGGCGGGAGTATATGGTTTCAGCCACAGTTGTCAAACGCAGATTCAAGCGGAAACCCGCCGGTTTCCTCAATCCTCGCGCCCGCGCATTCGCGAAAGACATGAAATGATACCGTGCATGGTCTTCACCTCCTGCTCCATCAGTTCCGCGCGCTGAAAGATACTGCGAATATTGCGCGCCATGATTGGCCGTTTCTCCGCAATATGGAAGAAACCACTTTCGTCCAGCATCGCCTCAAGCCGTTCGAAAAAAATCATCAATTCGCCTTTTGTCGCCGGCGGCGTGCGCGCTTCCGGGATAAAGGCAGGCTCGGTTTCATCCACGGACTGGTACCATTCATAACTGATGATCGCGACAGCATGGCTGAGGTTGAGCGAGCTAAACCCCGGATTCAGGGGAATCTGTACGACCTTGTTCGACAGCGCGATGTCATCATTGTTCAAACCGGACCGCTCGCCACCAAACATGATGCCGATCTTTCCGCCATCCGCCGAGATACCGCGCATTTCCGCAATAGCACGACGCGGCGTAAGGACGGTCTTGATCATGTCCCGTGGCCGCGCCGTCGCGGCGTAAACGTGTGTGAGGTCCGCGAGTGCATCCTCGGTCTTCTCGAAGACCTGCGCGTTGTCCAGAACCATATCGGCGCCCGACGCCGCACTGCGCGACCGAGGATTCGGCCAGCCATCACGGGGGCGCACAAGCCGCAGGTCGTCCAGGCCACTGTTCAGCATTGCCCGCGACGCCATGCCAATATTCTCGCCGAGCTGGGATTCGACCAGTATCACCGCTGGCCCCCCCATCGTTATCGGCTGCGTTCTGTCCGTTCCTGACATCCTGTTGCTCCGCGTTCCTGATATCCTGATATACTCGTGCTCATGCGCCTGGTCCGACCCTTCGAAACCCTGTTCCTTTTATGCGCCGTCCTTGCCGGCGTGGGGGTTTCTCTGTGGCTGGCGATCTGGAGCCCGGACGCATTGCTGCGCGATCCGCTACCGCTGTACCGACAGGGAGCGGCGACGTCGAGTCCGGAAATTATCGGCACGCGGGACATTCGCCATATCCGGCTCGTGGGACCTGATGAAGAAACGGTCCCGTTCCAGGTCAGTTTGCCGCACGATTTATCAACCGCGGTCGTTCCCATTGTCGTCATCGTCAACGGTTTATCGGGCCAACCTGACCCGATTAAGCACGTTACCCATCCCGGTCCCAACGCCATTGTCGTCTACCAGCCGCCCCTGGAAACTGAAAACTCCATCGAATCGACATTCCCGGTTGGTGCCTGGGACGCCCGCAGCCGCATTTATCGCATGCCGGAAGAAGTCTCGGCCATTCTAGCGTGGGTCGGGCGACAGGAATGGGCCGACAAGAAACGTATCAATCTCGTCGGCATTGGATGGGGCGCCGTGATGTTGCCTGCGATCCGGCGCAGAGCCGGCGCGACCGGGCGACCGATCAATGCATCCGTTTTCATCAACGGCGGCACCGATATCGCGTCCCTTGCGAGTGCCAATCTCGATATCAGCGCGCGCTGGCTGCGCCACCCGGCCGCATGGGTTGCGGATTTCATGCTTCGTCCCCTCGCCCCGGAAACACATTTGCCGGAAATAGCCGGTCCGTTCCTGATCATTACCGCCCCGGATGACCCCGCGATTCCGGAGGCGAGCCGTACCGGCCTTGAGGCACTCCTGCCCTCGCCTAAAACAATGGCTTCGGTCGCACGCGGAGATGACACGCCTGCGGCCTATTACCAGCGCGTCATCCGTGTTGCCCAGAACTGGCTTGTTGCCCAGGGCGCCGTAAACCCCTGATACAGCAGCACAACTGAAACAACGTTCCGTATATAGGAGAACTCAAGCATATGAATGAAGCCGTCCTGACAAAAATCCGGCAGATCGTCGGCGGCAACCTGGGCAGTAGCCTGCGAATGCAATTGCAGGAAGCAGACGACGACAAGTGTATTGTTACGATGCCGACCGATGGCAGCGCCCTGAATGCCGTCAATCGTGTCCATGGCGGCGCCATTGCCGCGCTGATCGATACCGCGGCGACGGGGGCGGCCTGGGCATTCCAGGGCCTGGGCCCGAATGCGCGGGGCACGACAGTGTCGATTTCGGTCAATTACCTTGCCGGCGCACAAGGTACCACGTTGTTCGCCGACGCACGGGTAACACGCCGCGGAAGAAGCATGGTATTTCTGAAGATATCTGTCGCGGACTCGGAAGGCGGCACCGTCGCCGAAGGCATCGTCAGCTACAAACTGGATCCGGACTCCGCCGGCAGCACGCGCTAGTTTCGGTGCTTCCAATTGTGCCGGATAAAATCAGAAAACGAGCGAATACAAAAATCCGGCGAGACCTATCCAGCACAACAGCGCCGCAGACAGGACGAAAACAGTCGACCGGCAAACCGGCCACCGCTTTGCTGAATCATCAACGTTTCCAAGGATGGATGCGCTTTCCTGCAACAGTCAGCCCCTAATTCAGCGTCAAACCCACTGTTAACCGGAAAGGTTCAGGAGGTTTATTTATCAAGTACTAGAATCGATAATCACAATGCAGATCAAGTAAAAAATTTACCCTCTACTAATTTACCGATCGTTTGCACTGCAACATTCACAGGGCACGGGAGATTAGTTTAGGACTGCAGAACATAGATGGGAGGGAAAAGACATGAAGATTGATGAAATCACGCTCACGATGTTTTCCTGGGATGATATTCCGGCGACAAAATACGGACGGCACACCGGTAAATTTTCCGGCCAAAGCCAATTGGGGCTGGTCACCATTCGTACGGATGCCGGAATCGACGGCCATGCATTCCTGGGATCCGCAAGCCGCGGCGCCAATCTTGATGCCGAGTCGCTTATCCAGTTTCTCAAGCCGCAATTGATGGGACGGGATCCGCTGGAACGCGAAAGCCTCTACAAGGCCATGTACAGCCGCGCCCGCATGACGACACACCGGGCAATCGGTGCCATGGACGTCGCATTGTGGGATATCGCCGGAAAGATCGCCGGGTTGCCAATCCGCAAACTCATTGGGACGGCCAGGGATTCAATCCCCGCCTATGCGAGTTCGCCAACCTTCACGGACACCCGTGAATATGTCGATCAGGCGCTCGCCATCAAGGATGCCGGCTGGGCCGCCTACAAGATACATCCCCCCACCGAATGGCGAACCGACATCAAGGTATGCGAGGCGGTCCGGGACGCGGTCGGCGACGACTATACGCTCATGCTCGATTCAACATGGGCTTACGATTACCCGCAGGCGCTCCGGGTCGGACAGGCGATCGAGGCTATGGGCTATTACTGGTATGAAGACCCACTCGCGGAACAGGATATCTACAATTACGTCAAGCTGCGCGCCGCACTGGGTATCCCGATCCTGGCGACGGAATATTCCCCCGGCGGGTTTGCCGGTTACGCGCCCTGGATCATGAACAAGGCAACGGACTATCTGCGCGGCGACGTCGCCGTAAAAGGCGGGATCACCGGTTGCCTGAAGGCTGCGCATCTGGCCGAAGGTTTTGCAATGAACTTCGAGATTCATCACGGCGGCAATTCGCTCAACAATGTCGCGAACCTGCATCTGGCGCTCGCTATCTCAAACACCGAACTTTTCGAAGTGCTGTTACCCGATGCCGCCCAGAAATACGGATTGCTGACCGAAATCGAGGTCAGCGCGGACGGGATGGTTCACGCAATGGATGGTCCTGGGCTTGGCGCGGATATCGATTTCGACCTCATCGCATCGAAGACATTGCACGTATACAGCTAGACAGGATCGCAATATTCCCGACGGTATTTTCAGGCTACGGAGCCTGTTATAGTCTCCCCATACAAGCTCATCCTCAGATTCCAGGAGACAACACAATGGCGTTTTACGAACTCCGTCAGTATCCGATACTGCCCGGCAAGATGGACGAATGGGTCCGCTTCATGGAAGAGAAAATCATTCCCTTTCAGGTGTCCAAAGGCATGGTTATTACCGGCAGCTTTCGGCACGAGGAAGACGAATCCGTTTACATCTGGATGCGTCGTTTCGAAAACGAAGAAGAACGGGTTCGCCTGTACGCAGCCGTTTACGAAAGCGACACCTGGAAAAACGATATCGCCCCCCAGGTTCCGACAATGATCGACCGTGCCGGTATTCAGGTAAACCGCATTTTGCCGACTCCGGTTTCGGCGACCCAGTAGATGGTCGGCGGGCGCTGTTTTCCGGCCACCCGATTGGTTGACGGCGTCGTAAAATTGGCGAGCACCGTTTCCGCTTTTCTTTTAGCGGCAATGGTTCTCGCTGTCCCCGCCGCAGCAGGCACAAAATTTGTTGATTCCGTCAAGGCACTCAACGCGGCCGTTGGCAGCGCAAGTCCTGGCGACGAAATCGTCCTTGCGCCTGGTACCTATAAATTTTCCCGTATAAAAATTCGCCGGCACGGCACGAAAGAACTGCCCATTACCATGCGGGCGGGCAAGCGGGGCACGGTCTTCCTCAAGGCTACCGGAGAGGTTGCCCTGGACGTTCAGGCATCCTACTGGAAATTCGAAGACCTCGACATTGAAGGCATATGCACGAACCATTCCTGGTGCGAACATGCATTCCACATTTCAGGGCTATCCTTGGGCACCATACTCCGCCGGAATGTGATGCACGGTTACAATGCGATGATCAAAGGAAATGGCAGGCCGATCAATAGAGACGGCAGGAAAGTCCAGGTGTTTCCCAGCGATGTCCTGATCGAGAATAATATCTTCTACAATCGCGAACCCCGGAAAACGCAAAAACCTGTAAATTTCATCAATCTGGACGGCGGTAAACGCTGGATCATTCGCGGGAATCTGATCGCGGATTTCGCCAAAGTATGGGGGCAGTCCGCCGTTGCGTTCGGCGGCTACACAAAGGGCATGGCGCGCGACAGCCTGTTTGAGCGCAATCTCGTCATTTGCGAATTAATGCACCATGGCGGTATCAGGGTTGGGCTTTCCTTTGGCGGCGGCGGCACGGGCATGGCGTACCGGGATGACCCGATTGGTGACATTGAAAATCTGAATGGCACCATGCGGAACAACATCATTATCAATTGTCCCAATGATGTCGGTATCTATGTCAACAAGGGTGCCGGTACAAAAATCTATAACAATACGATGTACAATACGTTCGGTATCGACGTCCGGTTTGTCGAAAGCGACGCCTTGATCGTCAACAACATCATTGGCGGTGGCGTCCGGGAGCGCGACGAAGGAAAAGCCACACTGGAAAACAACCTTGTCGCCGGCACCACGGTCGGCATGTGGCTGCCGGGAACGACCCGGTATGTCCTTCGGCGCATCGAGGGGCAGGATAGAAAATTTCCCAACTATGTCGATAAATCCGATGTCGAGTACGTTCAATCCCTGGTACGCAAGGCCATCAAGCTTGTTTCCAATACCTGGATAGGCACCGGAAACAACAAGCTGGAGAACATTTTCATCGATCCCGCAAATGGCGATTTCGGATTGCAGGACCCAGACGACATCGTGGATCAGGGTATCGTTTTACCCGAAGTGACCGATGACTACTGTGGCAACCCGCGCAAGCCGCCATACGATCTGGGCGCAATTGAATACAGCAGCGGCGGCTGCAATCCTGCCGATTTAATTCGTCAAATTCTTCCGGGCAATTAGGCGTTTACGCGGTCTGGTTTCTCCCCGCACCCCATCTTGCCAGCCAATACATGAGCAGATACGCTCTTGACAGTTTCGTCACAAATATTCGCGCGACCGTAAGATGAAACACAGGATAACCGGTCCACTAGAACCACCACGTGACCTTCGCATCCAAGCCCCACCCGTCCATGCGCAATGAAGCCAGGGATACAGCAAATGAACCTTAAACAGGCCATCAACGTTGATGACATGCGCCGACTGGCCAAGAAGCGCCTGCCTAAAATTGCCTTTGATTTCATCGAAGGCGGTGTGGAGGACGAGTCCGGCCTGAACCGGAATGAAAGCGCATACAGCCGTTATAATCTCGTGCCGCGCTACATGGTTGATGTCAGCAGCGTCAACCAAACGCGAACACTTTTCGGTCGCGAATATAGCAGCCCCTTTGGCATTTCACCGACGGGTGCCGCGGCCCTGTTTCGCCCCGGCGCCGATCTGATGCTGGCAAAAGCGGCCAGGGACGCAAATATTCCCTTCATCATGTCGGGCGCCAGCACGGCGACTATGGAAGACCTTGCCAAGGTTGCACCCGATCATGGCTGGTATCAGCTTTATGCCGCCAAGGACAAATCCATTTCCGAGGATATGATCCGGCGCGCCGACGCCGCAGGCTTGTCGACACTTGTTGTCACCGTCGATGTTCCTGTCCGCCCCCGCCGGGAGCGCAATATCCGCAATGGTTTCACCCGTCCGCTCAAACTCACGATGGGAACGCGGCTGAATGCATTGATGCATCCGGGCTGGCTTGCGGATTACATGAAAAATGGCACGCCTTTGATCGCGAACTGGGTTCCCTATGCCCAGAAAGGCGCGACGGCAAACGATGTCGCCGCGCTTGTCGCCGAACAGACAACCGCGACGGTGACCTGGAGTGATATTGAGAATTTCCGAAAACTCTGGCCCCGAAATTTTGTCATCAAGGGGATCATGCATCCCGAGGACGCGTTACGGGCGGCCGAGCTGGGCGTAAACGGCATCATGGTTTCCAACCATGGCGCAAGGCAACTGGACCGGGCTCCGGCACCACTGGATGTGCTGCCGGCGATCCAGGATGAAGTCGGCGACCGGATGACGCTCATGATGGATGGTGGAATTCGCCGGGGCGCCGACATCCTTACCGCGCTGGCACTGGGTGTTCAGTTCATATTCATGGGGCGGCCGACACTGTATGGTGCCGCCGCCGCGGGTCAGGCGGGCGCCGAACACGTCGTCGGCATTTTCCGCAATGAAATTGAAATCAACATGCGTCAAATGGGTTGTACCAGTCTTGACCAGCTCTCCGAATTCCTGATGTGGGACGATCTGGAAGACCTGCGCCGCAACCGGGCGAAGTAAGCGGCGCTATGACCGGGACAACCACCTGAAAGACGAAGCCATGCAAACTAATTTGAAGGCCAGACTTGCAGATGGACGGTGTCTGGAGCATTCCCGCACCATTTTTGGGAACGACCAGATCGCAATTCGCGAAAAGCAATCTCATCTCAGCAAGGCCTATGGTCTGTGGCTTGACCACTGCCTGATTTCCCCATTCGACGTGCCGATACATGACGGCTTTGAACCGGGTTTTTCAGTGCCGGGTATTAATACGCATATTGGTGTTATCGACGTTTCGAATGACGACCTTTCCAGCTTTCGGGTCATTCGAAAAGGTTCCAAGGCGATGGGTTTACAAGGGTTCACCCATCGCGATCTGAATACCCTGTCCCCCAATGGCGTACATTGGACATTGCTGCTGAATATGGTCTGGATGAAAAAGGATTTTCGCCCCGTCTATGTCGCTACGGAACTGGCAATCGACAGTGTTCCTTTGCATTACAGTTCATTGCTTCTTCCCCTCGCGGATAATGACGGTGCGGTTACCAGGGTTCAGATTGTTACACGGCCATCGCTTGCCGAATCCGGGATTACGGATGAGGCATTCTGATGCTTGGTGAAATCGAACGCCTGAACGAGAACGAGCTGGATAACAGCCAAGTCAGGATATTGATCGCGGCAGAGCGGGCGCCGATCGATCACCATAGTACCAATATCGACAGGCTCTACCGGTACTGGCAGGAACGACATCTGATCGATGGCAACGTTCCTGCAGAATCGGATTTTCACCCCCCCAGTCGAGCAATCCCCCTGGGTAGATGTTTCAGTCGAAAACCCGATGAACTTCATGATGAACAACCACCCCGCAGGCGTTTGCGGCAACTGGGAGCGTAAACGCTTCGCCGATCACCCTGTTCGGATCCACGCCAAGGCGTGTGCGCGTGAATACTATTTATGCAAACAAACGCGACAGCCCACCTATATCTACACACGGCAGGAAATGCTTGGCATCAATCGTGAGTACGCCAAGATTCTCCTGCCGCTGGCCGGTGCTAATGGTGAGATTTCGCGCGTAATTTATGCCTGGCGTTTCCTTTCAGAACCAAAGATTCTGTCTCGAATGAACTGAAGCATTTCCTCACGGGACATCCACATGAACTGAATGTTCGCCTCCCTGTCCTGAAGCGGAAACATGCCATTCAGCAAATTCACAGCGTTCGTGAATCCGGAGCCATCCTGCCCCAATGAGGAACGCGACGGGTCGGCCCGATACAGCGCGCAGTACCAGGCAAGTTTGAAATGGCGCAGCGCTATCGCCCGAACAAGCGGCGAATAGACGCTGTAAAGCTTGCCACCAAATTCAGGATGGTATCCCCGCCAGTCAGGGGAAACCCACATGCCACCGCCAACACTGATCCGGCCTGACAGGTTGGGGAATTCAAGATCGCGATACAGCGCCAACGGATAATGATGAATCATCGGATGGCGATTTTTGAAAAAGGAATGGGTCCGGATATCCTCAAAAAGGTCATCCGTATCGACCATTCGCTGCCCATTGCAGGCAACGATTTGCCCCAGCGCATCGGTTAACATTGTCCAATACGCATTGCCCGGATGCAAATGACTGCGTTCCGGGTCATGTGTCGACGGAACAGGCAACGCGTTCGGCGCGACAGCCAGAAACGACGCAAAACGATCCATATCAACGTCGGTGCGAAGTTCCAGCCCGATTGCCGCCAGCTTCTCCAATTGCAGATCGATGAATGACTGGATATTTGCGAGATTGTCGTCGGTGAAAACGTTCATTCTTGGGTCCTTCCATAGGTTGTAGGAAGGCCGAATGTTTCATGTTTCCAAACCGCCCCAGAAAATTACCGGGGTTTCCAACTACACAAGAATGTGAACGGTCAAATTGCGCAATAATAAGCCCCATGCCGCGAACAGATCATCGGGCACACGGCGTCTTTATTGTCAGGACTCAGGCGATTATTCGACGGGTGCGCGCAGCCCCAAACGCTCCAGGCGGGGCAGTACTTCTGCGATGAAGTAGGGAATTTCCTTCAGGTAATCCAGAAAAGCCACGGACGTACCGGCAAGGCCGGACTCGCTCATACGCAACATTTCGGCGGCAACGTCATCCGGTGTACCGACAAAGGGAAACGAGCCCGGATACGCGCCGTTGAATGCCTTTCCGGTCTTGCGGGTAAATCGATTCTCGAAGGGACGCGCGACAGCCTGATTACCGCTGCCAGCGGTTGCCCCGCGATTGCTGCGATAATATTGCTGCCCTTCGGTATCGGCCATATCCTCGGCAAAATAGTGAAAGAATTCTTCAGCCTCCCGGCGGGTCGGACGGCAAACCACATGCCCCATGGCGTAAACCGGAAGCGACCGCCCATACGGCTCGGCATAGGTGGCGACATTCTCCAATAATGCAGGAATCTGATCCAGCTCCGTCAGATTGGTGAACAAGGCATCCGCCGCCTGCGCCGCGAAATCGCGCCCCTTGGGCGAAAAGCCTGCCGACATCACCAGTGGCCGCGGACGCTGTACCGAGACCGGGTCGGTTTGCAATTTCTTCAGGTCAAAGAATTCACCCTTCCAATCGAATTCAGGGCCGCCTTCCAGCATTTTCGCCCATATTTTCCACCATTCCAGCCCGTGCTCATAGCGGCTGTCCTGATTAATTGTCACGCCATGCAGGTCAAATTCCGCCTGATTCCAGCCGCAAACGATATTCAGCGCCGCGCGGCCATGGGTAATATGATCAATCGTCGCCAGCGCCTTTGCCGCGAAAGCGGGTGTTACCAGAGGCACATGAATCGTTGAAAAGACACAAATCCGTTTCGTCAGGGCGCCAATTGCCGCGCTATGCGTCAGTGTCTCGAAAGACTTGCCATAGATATTGGCCTTGCCCTGGTATCCCCGCCATTTCGCGACCGGCAGGATAAATTCCATTCCGGCATCATCCGCGAGCTGCGACATGGCGGCTATATCGTCCCAGTCGGCGCGCCAGCGCTCGGGCGCAAGGCTCATGGTCAATCCGCCGTCACAATTGGCGCTGAAGATACCGAGCTTGAAACGGTTCGCCCCAAACATAGGGTTCGACACGGCGCGGGAATCCGTCGTCATTGCCCCCTCCTCCCTGAAAAGAAAACTGTCCACGACAGGGCACGCGACGAAGATCATCCGACACAGCGCCATCGACGGCCATGCTAACAATTACGACACCCAGGACACAAATACGCGGGAACGGCGCCGTATGACCTTGATACGAATGGTGCGGCATACAGGCTTACGGTAATGTCAGCGTTGAGCAGGCCTTTCAGCCCCTGGCCAAACGCAACGCAAACCGAGGACACCACATGGCCCGCGTCCCTGTCTTGAAAACGCCCGATCAATTGACTGGCGAAGCCCGCGCCATCGCCGAAAAGATCGTCGACACCCGCAAATCACTGGACGGCCCTTTCTCGGTCTGGATGCACGCGCCGGAATGGGCCGAGCGCGTCGCCCATCTGGGCACGATGGTGCGCTGGGAAGGTACCCTTGAGCTGCGGATTCGCACACTGGCAGCCCTTGTCGTCGGCCGGCACTTCCAGGCGCAGTATGTATGGGGCATCCAGGGCGTCATTGGCGCCGAGCGCGACGTCCCCCGAGCAACGATTGACGCGATCCGTGAGGATCGTTCAGACGGCATCCCCCCTGAGGACCTCCAGATCATCGACTTCACCCGGCAACTGGTGCGCGCGAACCGAGTCGATGAAACGCTGGCGCGAGCGGTCATGGAGCGGCTGGGCGCTGATCAATATGTGCAATTGACGACCTGTATCGGATACTACGCGATGCTCGCCATGACGGTGAACGGGGTCGAGCTGGAGCCGGACCCGACTCATGAGGCCCTGAAGGTCTGACGGAAAAAGGCCGGCTCGTCCACGCAAGTGACTGAATTTTCCGGGGCCGAAAAAGTGCGGGACCAAACACAGGGTGGGCACAAATCCCGCACAGGGCTGCGGACGGGCACAGGGAAAAACGCCAAAACTTAGGGAAAAGTGGTGCCCAGGGGCTGACTCGAACAGCCGACACGCGGATTTTCAGTCCACTGCTCTACCAACTGAGCTACCTGGGCATCCATCGCTTCCAACTTGAAGCGGATGAATTACATAATGAATTACTGCGCGGCTGTCCAGCACCTATGGACGACTGTCTTCAGGATCCATCGGAATTGGTTCGCCGGGGTCGGGTTCTTCGTCGGTATGTATCCGGTACCCGCCACTGAGCCAGCGCTGGAGGTCGACATCGGCGCACCGCCGCGAGCAGAAACGTTTGAATTTCGGATCAACCTGATCCCCGCAAACCACACATTTTCCGCCACTCACGACCTCTCCTTTCCCGATTGCATCTCAACGACCCAGTTGTCGGCATCGTCAGAAACCTGAAATCCAAGCGGCTGCCCGAGACGCCGCTGGACGGTTTCAAGCGCATCGGCGTATGACGCCCGCGCCAGCAGGGCATTTACCACCGATGGCACCGTCGCGACCGGCTTGCCCGGGCCCTGTAATTTCACGGCCGCCCGCAGAACGGCACAGGCAATTGTTTCGGCTGCCAGATTCGCTTTTGTCGTTGCCAGAACTTGCTCATGCAACGGCGGGACAGACCGCCGCCGGGTAATTTCGAGCAATCCCGCGACGGTCAGATCAAGGATGTCGACCTGCTGCGGGTCGCGCCGGAACGCCTGACGCGCCGCCTGCAGGAACTGCGCCTTGGCAACCCTGCCCTTCAACGAAATGAAATCCACCAGAACAAGCCCGGAAATATTCCGCAGCCGGATTTGCCGAACGACTTCCGGCAAGACCGCCAGGTTGGTCTTCAACGCCGCCTTGTCACTGGGCAACTTCCCCCCGGCGCCGCTATCGACATCAATGGCGGTCAGTGCCTCCGCATAGTCGAACGTCAGCCGGGCGCCGCCGCGCAGCGACAGAACCCGGTCACAGACCCCATCGACATCATCGGCGATTCCATGGGCCTCGAAGAGACTTTCACGGCCCGCATGGAACCGCATCCGTCCCTGCCGGTCCGGAACGGATTCTTCAACCAGGGCGCTGGCGTCGCGCAATACCGACCGGTCATCAATTATGACCTCACCCGTTGGCGCATTCAGCAGCAGCCGGTTCAGCAATGCCGGCGGCGGCACCAATACGCCCGGTGCTCTGGAATCTGACAATTCCTGCTGGATTCGCTCCCAATTCTGCCGCAGTCGCGCCACTTCCCCTGTGATGGCGCTGTCATCGGCGTCGCCGGCCGCCGTGCGCACCATTATCCCCTCGCCCTCGCCGAGCAATCCAGGCACCAGCGACTCGAGTTGCGCCCGTCGCCTGCCGCTTCCAAGGCGCGACGAAAAGCTGACGCCGTGCCGCGACGGTGTCCAATGCAGGTATCGGCCCTGCAGGGCGATCCTGTCCGTCAGCGACGGTCCCTTGCCGCCGCCGCTGTCCCGGTTGACCTGCACCATCAGGGTCTGGCCTTCATGCAACCCTTTCGGCTTGCGCAGGAAGCCATCCGTACCGGCGCCGAAATCAACGAACGCACCGCCGAGACTTGATTCGACCCGCCGCACCCTGCCCCGATAGATCCCGTCCACCAGGGATAGCCTGCCGATCCGTTCAATCCACAACTCAACCAGCCTGCCTTTCCCATCGACAAGCGCGACACGCGTTTCCGCGGGTGAAACCTCGGCCAGCATTGTCATTGAATCATCGTTCACGCGCGCATCCCCATCCCTTGCAGCATCTGCGCTGTCTCGAACAATGGCAGTCCCACAACATTCGAATAGGACCCGCTGACCTGCTTTACGAACGCCGCGGCACGGCCCTGGATCGCGTAGCCGCCAGCCTTGCCTTCCCATTCGCCGCTGGCGATATAGGAATCGATTTCCTGCCGGGACAAACGCTTGAACAACACTGCGGTCATGACAACCCGCGAAACCCGGTGGCCATCCGGACCACAAATCGCCACCCCGCCATAGACCCGGTGCCGCTCGCCGGACAGCATGCCCAGACAGGCACGCGCCGTTGCCGCGTCTTCCGCTTTGGGCAGGATACGCCGGCCCCGTGCAACCGTGGTATCGGCTGCAAGAATTATTGAATCCGGATGGCGGCCTGCGACGGCGTCGAGCTTTTGACCGGCAATCCGCGCAACATACTGGCGCGGCAGTTCGCGTTTCAGCGTCGCCTCGTCGATATCCGCGGGATCGACCGCATCCGGCGGCAGACCAATCTGCTGCAGCAAGGCCGCCCGGCGGGGCGACGCCGAAGCCAGGACAAGCCGCGGCGCGCTGTATTCCTGCGGCATGCGGCCTACTTGTGTCGGTATGTGATCCGCCCCTTGGACAGATCGTAAGGCGTCATTTCAACCGTCACCTTGTCGCCTGCCAGCACGCGGATGCGAAAACGGCGCATTTTCCCGGCGGTATGCGCCAGCACATCATGACCATTTTCCAGGGTAACCCGGAACATCGCATTCGGCAGTACTTCCATAACCGTACCTTCGAATTCCAGAAGTTCTTCTTTCGCCATGCGTCATCTCTCAAGCGGATTGCCGGGTTACACCGGTATATTTTAGGGGCGATAGCGCCACTGATCAAATATCAACCGTCGGCGCCGTGGGGAAACGGTCTTTAAGCCGTGTCAGCAACTGGTCGCGTATTTCACGGTATACCGACAGACGCCGGTCCCGGCTACCATCAATCAGACTGGGATCCAGTGTATGCCAGAATTCAACCTCCGCGGCCATCGTTCGTGTCATTTCCAGCGCGTGGTGCTGCGCGTCCGGCGAAAGCGTCACAATCAGGTCGTAGGATGTGTCTTCCAGGTCATCGAAGCTTTTCGGTACATGCCGGGACAGGTCGATACCGATTTCATCCAGCACCTCGACGGCGAAATGATCCAGCTCGCCCGCGCGGACACCGGCAGAATCGACATAAACCCGGTGCCCATGCAGATGCTTCATCATGGCTTCCGCCATCGGCGAGCGGATCGCATTCCAGGTACAGGCAAACAACACGGCATCGGGCATATCGGTCATCCCGTCAGCCCCTGAAATGCAATACGCAGAGCAGCGTGAACAGCCGACGGGCGGTGTCCTTGTCCATTTCCGCCTTGCCTTCAAGCCGCTCCCGCAGGAAATCCGACCCTTCGTTGTGCAGCCCGCGGCGCGCCATATCGATCGTTTCAATCTGCGACGGTGACAACCGTTTGATCGCGTCGAAATAGCTTTCACAGATCTTGAAATAATCGCGGATGATGCGGCGGAACGGCATCATCGACATGGAAAGACTTTCCAAGCGATCATCGTCAACATTGTTGATGTCAATTACCAGACGATTGCTGTCTTCAAGACGCAGGTGAACCCGGTACGGCCCCCGAAAGCCGCCGACGGGCGCAAAGTGGTTTTCTTCCAGCAGATCGTAGATCGCCGCCGCGCGCTCGTGCTCCACCTCGGGGCTGCGGCTGACCAGCGTCTTCCGGTCCAGCTCGATATGAACGATGCGCTGCTCGGACATCGCGGCGCCGCGCCTATCCGCCGCTGGCGGTATTCAGCCGTATCGAGACGGAGCGCGCATGCGCCGCCAATCCCTCAGCATCGGCGAGCGTTACCGCCGCCGGACCGATCGCCGCCAGACTGGCCGCGTCACAGCCGATAATCGTCGTCCGCTTCATGAAGTCCAGCACGCTTAGACCGGAGGAAAACCGCGCGCTGCGCGCCGTCGGCAGCACATGATTGGGGCCGCCGACATAATCGCCGATCGCTTCCGGCGTATAGCGGCCGAGGAATATGGCACCGGCATTGCGGACCTTCGCTGCAAGCGCGTCCGGGTCAGCGACGGCCAGTTCGAGATGTTCCGGCGCAATCCGGTCCACCAGCGGTACCGCATCGTCGAGTGACGGGACGGTTATCACCGCGCCATTGTCGCGCCAGCTCGCTGCCGCAATCGTACTGCGATCAAGAGTCGCGATTTGTCGTTCGACAGCGGCGGTGACCGCATCGGCAAAATCCGCGTCATCCGTAATCAGGATGGATTGGGCCGCTTCGTCGTGTTCCGCCTGGGACAGCAGGTCAGCCGCGATCCAGTCGGGATCATTATCGCCATCCGCGACAACGAGGATTTCCGACGGTCCCGCGATCATGTCGATGCCAACCTGGCCGAAGACCTGCCGTTTGGCAGCCGCCACATAGGCATTGCCAGGACCAACGATCTTGCTGACGCCCGGCACGCTCTGTGTCCCGTAAGCAAGGGCTGCAACCGCCTGCGCGCCGCCAATCCGATAGACTTCCGTAACCCCGGCCAGTTGCGCCGCCGCCAGCACCAGCGGGTTCATTTTCCCGTCCGGCGTCGGTGCGACCATGGCAATCCGGCTGACGCCCGCGACCTTCGCCGGTATCGCCGTCATAAGTACGGAGCTCGGATAGGCCGCCGTGCCGCCCGGGACATACAGCCCGACCGCATCTACCGCGGTCCAGCGCGCGCCGAGGCGCACACCGTCATCATCACGGTAGTCCATGTTCTCCGGTACGAGCCGACGATGGAAATCCTCAATCCGCGCCGCCGCCTTGCGCAACGCATCAAGTACTTCCGCGCTACAGGACGCCGCCGCCCCTTCAATTTCCTCCTGGTCAACCCGTAATTCAGCGGCGACAAGGTCGAGCCGATCGAAGCGCTTTGTGTATTCAAGCAGGGCCGCGTCGCCCCGCAGGCGCACGTCGTCGATTATCGCTGCGACCACCGCACCGACATCCGCGCTGGACTCGCGCTTGGCGGACAGCATTGCGGTGAAAGCGGCCTCAAAACCGGTGTCAGTAGCGGAAAGCCTAAGCGGCATCGGCGACCTCGCGGAAACGGTCGATCCAAGGCCGAACCTCGGTCGGGCGCGTTTTTAGCGCGGCACGATTGACGATGAAACGGCTGGTCACATCGGCGATCTTTTCAATTTCGACCAGCCCGTTTTCCCGCATCGTGGCGCCGGTCGATACCAGATCGACAATTCGCCGGCACAAACCGAGCCCGGGCGCCAGTTCCATGGCGCCATTCAACTTGATGCATTCCGCCTGCACCCCGCGCGCCGCAAAATGCTTGCGTGTGATCGACGGATACTTGGTCGCAACGCGAATGTGGCTCCAGCGGGCCGGATCATCGCTTTCAACCATATCCATCGGTTCCGCCACGGACAGGCGGCAATGGCCGATATCCAGATCCACCGGCGCATAGATTTCGCCATAGTCGAATTCCATCAGCACATCATTCCCGGCCACCCCGAAATGCGCCGCACCAAAGGCGACAAAGGTCGCCACGTCGAAGCTGCGCACGCGGATGATCGACAGGCCCTCGATATTGGTCGCGAACTGAAGCTGCCGTGCGGACGGGTCGTCAAACGCCGGTTCCGGGGTGATACCCGCCTGATTCACCAGGGGCATGACCTCTTTCAGGATGCGCCCTTTTGGCAGGGCCAGGACCAGCGATTGATTCGAACGCACGATAAAACTCCAGAAAACGTCAGGTTCACATATGGTTGCGGTGCCTAAATGACACAAGCGGACAGCGGATGCCAGCAGGTTTTAGGCGTTTATCGACTTCTTCTACCTGCCCAATCAGTACCCTGTCGGTTCCCCAACGCCTGCTGCCGAATGGCTGGATGCCTGCCCCCGCCCCAACCTACCGCCCGTCGCGCAGCCAAGCATCCTTGTCGAAGGCAACATTGTCACCGAAGAAATGGACGGCCTGTTCCAGCTTGTCCATATCCTTGATTTCATAGACACGTTTGGCCCCGGCAACCCGTTCCACCTGTTCGCGCGCGTTAACCCAGTCTTCCGCCGGTTGCAGCGTGCTCTGCCGTTGCAGCACATCCCAGATGTAATAGTGGTGCGGCACGATCACGCGCGGCTTCAGCCGGTCGATGATCGATTCCGCATGAACATGCCCCATGACATGCTGCGACCCATCGATTGGCAGCAGCGCGATATCGATATGGCCCAGCGCCTTCCAGATGTTTTCCGGCGGATCATGCCGGTTGTCGCCCCAATGCACGATCCGCATCCCGCCGGTTTCCACCACGATCAGGCAGTGATCCCAGGAACGCGGGTTATCGGGCGGTTCGACTTCCGTGCCGTGGAAGCGCTTGTGGATCTTCTTGAAATCATAGATGGCGCAGCTTGAATCCACCGCATGCTTGTCGGCCAGCCCGTAGATCGTCATGTCGCCGAACCGGTACATGCCGATCAGCCGGTCCAGCAGGACATGGGCATCGAGCCGGTGCAATGCGTCATGGTCGAAATGCGCATGGGTCGAGGCACCGATATCAACCGGCACAATCGGGAAGTCATGGAAATACCAGTCCCAGCTGCGCGACGGATGATTGCGCCACGGGTCGATCATCACGCTGACCCCGCGCGGCGAGGTAATGCGGAAGGCCGAGCTGCCGAAATAGGCCAGCTCAACCGGTCCGTCGCGCGGCGGCGACGTATCCCCCTGCAACTCGATCATCCGATTGTGGTTGCTGGACATCTGCCAGACATTCAGCCCGGTATCGATATCGGTCATCGCCGCTCCCGTCGCCTGTTCCGTGCCCGCTACCCGGCGATTGCCCCCGAAACAGGGTTCATCACATCCGCCATGCCGACCGCCTCGCCCGTGGCCGGGTCGCGCATGACACCATTGGGCTTGGCAAAGGCGTTGGGATAGGCCGTCTGTTCCTCGCGGAAGACCGGCATATGGGCGGCAATAGCGGCTTCAACATCTGCCCCCAACCGGGTATCCAGCGTCGCCCTGCCGTCACCGCTGACATCCATGCGCGGCTGATGGAAGGCTTCCTCGATCTCCATCTCGCCCAGCCCCAGCATGGACGCGACCTGCAGCACCGCCGGCATGATCCGCCGGCCACCGGATGCGCCCATCGCAAACCACGGCCCGCCGTCGCGGGTCGCCATCACCGGGCACATATTGGATAACGGCCGCTTGCCGGGCTCCAGCGAATTCGGACGCCCCGGGCGCGGATCGAACCACAGGATCCCGTTATTCATCAGAATACCCGTCTGCGGCAGCACCACCTTGCTGCCAAATACCGACAGCAGGGTCTGGGTCAGGCTGACCATGTTGCCATCCTTGTCGATCACACATAAATGCGTCGTCGAACCCTGCGCCTGTTCACCGCGTCGGTTATCGGTATCGCCCATCCCGGCGAGCCGCGCGGTATAGGCCGCTTCCAGCGCCGTTGCCCAGGCGGCATAGGCATCCGGCCCCGGCACGCCCTTGCCGATCTTGCCCGCACTGCGTTCCAGCGTGTCGAACATCGTCGGCCCGGCAGTCAGACCCGCCGCGGCATACAGCGTGCCCGCGCCGAAGGGTCTTTCCAGCGGATCGACTTCCCGCGCGTGATAATTCGACAGGTCCGACAGCGACAGCGATCCGCCGCCCGCCGCGACATCCGCCGCGATCAACGCCGCGGTTTCGCCTTCGTACAATTCGCGATGTCCGCCGGCGGCGATGCGTTTCAATGTCTCCGCCAGCCGCCCCATCGGGATATGCGGCACTGTCTGGCCAAGCTGCGGCACCGGCGGCACGTCGCCGGGCAGGTAAACCTTGCGGCTTTCCGGGTAACGCAGCAGGTCCGACATCGCCACGGCGACCCGGATCGTTGTCATCCAGTTGACGGGTAATCCCCGCTCCGCCAGTTCGATGGACGGGGCGAGCAAATCGGCCCAGGGTTTGCTGCCATAGGCCGACCAGGCATGGCCGATCCCGTCGACCTGTCCCGGCACCGCCATGGAATGATAGCCATGCACATTGCGGTCATCCTTCACCGCCGGCCAGGTAAAGATATCACCGCCTTCACCGGCCGCCGGCGGGTAATCCGCGGGGTCGAGCCCGGCCGGCGCCACCGTACCGTAATCGATACAACGCACCCGGTTTTCCGACGCCTTGTAGACCAGCATGAAGCCGCAGCCGCCCGGGCCGCTCATCCACGGTTCGATCACCGAAATGGCGAAGGATGCCGCAACCGCCGCATCCATCGCGTTGCCGCCCGCGCGCAATACATCCGCCCCGGCTTCCGCCGCGGCCCGAAAATGGCTCGTAACGACTCCACCGCCGCCGCGAACCGCAGGTTTACGGACCTGCCAGTCCTGATAAAAATTCGTGTCCATAGCCGGAAGTGTCGCCCGCGTCAGCAGCGCTGGCAAGGGCGACGCAGATTAAAACCCCTATCCGGGTCACCCCCCTATATCCGGCTCAGGCGCCCGAACCGGAAATCCGGCGGATAACCTTCATGCAGCGCGATGAAACGTCGCGCAAGCGTGCCCACGGTTTCCACCCGATCAGAAAAAACTGACGGATGATTGGCATTCATTGGCATTTGTTCGCATCGATCCTGATTCGCCATCCGCCCCCTTGGCCGACCAAACCGTCCGTTGCTTCGCATTCATGCGCATTGATTGACATCGCCTGCCATTCGGTCCGGTGCCCGGAATCGGTACCATCTTTTGCCCAAAACAATAAAAAGGAATAATAGCATAATTTGGGTCAAATCACAAGGTCATCGGAAACCAGACCCTATTAAACTCCCGCCAGGGCACGGTGGATTGCGCCAAAGCCGCCCACGGCTTTTAATACGGTGTGCGGGCCCACCCGCCCGACGCATCGTTCTGACGGAAGACGCCCATTCATGAATACGCCCCAGACCGCCACCAGCACGCCCGCAACCGATTCCGAAGAAGCGCTGGACGCCATTATCATCGGCGCCGGCATTTCCGGCATGTACCAGCTGTACCGCCTGCGGGAGTTGGGCATGACGGTGCGGGTGTTCGAAGCGGGCAGCGATGTCGGCGGGACCTGGTACTGGAACCGCTACCCGGGCGCGCGCTTCGATTCCGAAAGCTGGTCCTACGGCTTTTCGTTTTCCAAAGAGCTGCTGCAGGAATGGGAATGGCCGGAGCATTTCTCGGCCCAGCCGGACACGCTGCGCTACCTGAACTATGTCGCCGACAAGTTCGACCTGCGGCGCGAAATGCGCTTCAACAGCCGCGTGCAATCCGCCCATTTCGACGATGCCGCTACACGCTGGACCGTGACACTGGAAAGCGGCGAGCAGGCCAGCGCGCCGCTCCTGGTCATGGGGCTGGGTCCCCTGTCCGCCTATACATTGCCGAACATCCCCGGCCGCGATGATTTCGAGGGACCGGCCTTCCACACCGCGCGCTGGCCGCATGAACCGGTCGACCTGACGGGCAAGCGGGTCGGCATTATCGGCACCGGCGCCTGCGCGATCCAGGCGATCCAGACCATCGCCAAGGACGTCGGCCACCTGACCGTGTTCCAGCGCACGCCGAACTGGGCGGCCCCCCTGCACAATGCACCGATCACGCCGGAGGAACAGGTGAAGATCAAGGCCAGCTATGACGATATCTTCGCGCGCTGCCGCGAAACCGTCGCCTGCTTTATCCATAACCCGGACCCGCGCAAGACCGTGGAAACCTCACCGGAAGATCGCGAGGCCTTCTGGGAAAAACTGTATTCGGAACCGGGTTTCGGCATCTGGATGGGTAATTTCCGCGACATGATGGTCGACGAGGAAGCCAACCGGCTGGCCAGCGAATTCGTCGCCAAGAAGATCCGCCAGCGCGTGCACGATCCGAAAATCGCCGACCTGCTGACGCCGAAGAACCACGGCTTCGGCACGCGCCGCCTGCCGCTGGAGAGCGGCTATTACGAGGTCTACAACCAGGACAACGTAACGCTGGTGGACATCAACGCGACCCCGATCGAGCGCATCACGCCCAAGGGCATCAGGACCAGCGATACGGAGTATGAGTTCGACCTGCTGATCTACGCCACCGGCTTCGACGGCGTCACCGGCCCCTATGACCGCATCGATATCCGCGGCCCCGGCGGACGGCGGCTGAAGGATGACTGGCAGGTCAACCCGCGCACGATGCTGGGCGTGCAGGCGGAAGGCTTCCCCAACCTGTTCATGGTGCTGGGCCCGCATACCGCGCGCGGCAATATCCCGCGCAATATCGAGGAACTGGTCGACTGGGTCACCGGGATGATCCGCTTCATGCGCGAACAGGGCCACACGCGCGCCGAACCGCGCACCGAAGCGGTCGATGAATGGGCCTCACTCTGCGAGAAAGCCTCGGCACCGCTGCTCTCCAGCAAGATCGCCTCCTGGCAGACCGGCGTGAACCAGAACGTGGCCGGCAGACAGGTGCCCCGCGTGCTCGGCTATAACGGCGGGGCGGGGCGCTACCGGAAGAAGGCCACGCAAGTGGCGGCTGGCGGGTATCGGGAGTTCGACTTTCGGTAAAAGCGTACAAAACGCGATCTACTGACAAATTATTTCGCTAAACCAACTTTTTCGTTTGCCAACCCTCACAACACACCCCTAAGGTATATTAACATCAATTAATTCTCACATAAAATGTTCCTTGTGTTGACGTAAAATAAGGAAAACCACCTTTTCCCCTGCGAACCATAAATGAAAATCTTCTTCATAGACCGGAACATCAAATGCTAAACGAATTTCGAATTCAAAATTTTAAACGATATATAGACCAGTCTATAGATTTACGCCCTAAAGTGGTCGTCTTGGTTGGACCTAACAGTTCAGGAAAATCATCATTAATAAAATCAATCCTTGCATTTAAACAAACATACGAAGATCAGCGAGATCATTCTGGATTTTTATCGAAAGGCGCATATGTCGACATAGGACCATATAATGAATACGTCTATAACCATCAAATAAAGAAAAAATCTACATTTTCTTTTTCTATAGAAAAACCGAAATCAAGAACACGAATACATGGATTACACTTTGGCGCATGTACGCTAAAAATTACACAAGAAGAAAGCCCTCAAACGGGGCACGGAAGACTATACGAATATTCCTTATTTTTTCCACCCAACGCGCAGGAAAATTCTATCTCTGTAAATTCCAGAGACCTAGATATACATATAAAATTTACACGCATGCAGAAATCTGAGGAAGCGTACAGGATAACTATCTCAAGAAAATTATACGAATTAATAGTAAAAGACTTTGCAAATTCGCGTGACGATATTCCAAGTTACGAGAAAATAGAAAAAATACTTTCGTCCGGTAAAATTCAAGCAATTCGAAGCAATGAAGGAGGCATGATACCAACCTTAGGCTCAAACAAACCTTTTGGGGCAATGAACTTTCTATTCAATTTTTTATATTTTTCTTTGCAAGATATACATCGATTATTTTACGATGATGTCACTGATGGAACATTTGCACTTGCTGCACTTCGCGATGAACCTCAACGCTCTAGCCCGAGGACAGACGAAAAATTAGTAGTGGGAGCAAGAGGTGAAAATACCACATCTGTATTTATGGATTTTCGACAACGCGCCATAAAATCTGGAAAAAATCATACCAAAACTTCTGAAGACTTCAATCGTTTAGAAAACTGGGTAAAACGGCTGAAATTAACAAACTCAATAGAAGTTTCATCTTGGAGAGATTTAGTTGATCTTAGAGTAAAAATGAGACGAGGACATAATTCTGACTCAATTGCTGATATAGGCGTAGGATTTTCACAAGCTTTTCCAGTATTGCTTCAATTGGCCGTAATGCCTAATGAAACAAGAATAATTCTGGAGCAACCAGAACTTCATTTGTACCCATGGGCACAAAAAGAATTGGGGGAAATCCTTTGTGATGAAGCCAAACGTGGCAATAAACAATTAATTATAGAAACGCACAGCGAACATGTAATCAGAGGAATTCAAACTCACGTCAGCAGAGCGCGTGTCGAAGGGAAACAGAGCGTTCTTACGAACGACGAAGTTTCAATTTTGTACATTAGTCAAGAAGGAGATGTGAAAAATCTAAAACTAAATGAATACGGAGAATTTGAAGAATCTTGGCCACCTGGATTCTTTGACCAAGGATTGGATGCGATAGATGAAATTCTTCGCAACAAGACTCGCCCGTCGTTTATAAATTAATAATGTTGAGATAAATTCATGATTTCCGGAGGAGTTACGCCAAGCTACGCGGAGACTATATTGGAACAGAATTTATCTTCTGACCTTTTTTCCCTACTTCGGGTAGTTCAATTATATTTACTAGACTCTGATTATACACGATTGCGCCAAACAATAAATTCCGATTCAGCGTCGACAATATTAACCGGCCTTATTTCTTCCCAAAACTTGGTCACTAAAAATATTGAGGATATGCAATGCAATCCGATTGGTAGCCTTGAAGATTGGAATACAGAATTATTGACTTTAGGAATTTGCTGCGGCCGCGCAATATTGTCTTCCAATGCCCCAACAAATAGAGACAACGAAACCTTTTCAAGGAATCAAGTAGAATGCATCATAGATGATAAGAATATTGTTGACTGGATAATATTAAGACACCGAAAAAATAGATTACTTGATCAATGGACTCTAGTTGATGGAGAGCGCACGCAGCCTGGCTCTATTTTGAGAGCTGATTTTTCTACTGCACGAAAAGTTACTATTTATGATCGTTTTTTTGATCATAAAAGTTTGGACGTTATAATTGAAAGCATTGCGGCCGCAGCATCATTAATTGGATCACCGTTGAATTTAAATATTAATATTATCTTGGGGTCAAGAAACAATAAACCTAGAGAACGGCCTATTGTGGCTTCTTATATTAGACATCTTCTAGGAAATAACTTAACAGCGGCTTCGTCAATATCTATTGAAAAAGTAGCAAAAGCACCCGCTGGAGAAAGGCAACTTCATGATCGATTTATACAAATAGATAACTCGTACTCTTATATATTTTCTGCCGGCATCAGCTGTTTTTATGAATTTGCAGGGCGCACAAATAGAAATTCGACAATTTATCGATTTAGCATTGACCCCGTTTACGAAGAGTTTAATTTTTATACAATCGGGAATAATAAGCAAACTAATCAACATTTGATAAAAATATAGGTATTGGAATTTTAGCAAATTTTACCAACATAATCTTCAGCCTTTTGACGTCAAATTTTTATTTCACTTATTGCTTTTAGTTTTAACTCCTCCACTTCGTGCTAACTACGAAAGGGGGTACTAGGAATTCTATTTCCGCTGATATCTCATCCGCCCGCCGCCTCCGCATATGCCAGTATATTTGCGGGGAGCAGGTCACAGGTCTTGTTTTGGGCATCGAAATCTCGCATGACGCGAGTGAAGTAAACAAAAAATTGACACACAAAACAAGACGAGACAACGAAGGCCCGGGTTCAACGTGTTCCGCTTTCCCGGCAAAAACTGATCACCGTAATTGCCGGGCACGCGTGCCGCTGGCGAAGAACGTTACAGTTTCCGGGCCCCGGGGATTGGCACGCCTCATGCACTACCATGGGAAGTTTTCCGCTTTTCATTGGGGATTCCCGTGCCCACGGCAATTACTACCTACCTACCGTCGCTGTTCAGCAATCCGCAAAGCGTCGCGACGGCGAATACCGGCACCGAAGACACCTCTGTCCCGGTGCAGACCGGAAGCGACACCAGCAATACCGCGTCACCGGATACGGCCGCAGCAACCGTGACCCTGTCGCCGGAAGCCCAGGCCCTTCTCGACAGCAGCGCGCAAGCCGAGACGGCCGCCGCGGCCGAAGCCGGAACCGCCGACAAACCGCTCGCCATCGTGGCGGCGGAGGCCCGGGCCTGGTTTGATGAACAGTATGAAACACTTGGCATCGAATCCGCGATGATCGATGGTCAGGTCGCGGTCGACCTGACCGGCCACAGCCGGGCGACACTCTCTGCCGTGGCGTCGAACACGGAGGACCTGTTCAACGAAGACGAGGTCGCGGCGGCGAAAACCGCGCTGCAACTGCGTTTTGATGACGCGATCCTCCCCCATGTGGTGATCGCCCGGCACACGGGGAATTATGCCGGCCTGTACAAGGCGGCAGCGGATTACCTGGACAAGGCCGGGACGGACGAACGCGAGACCCAGGCATGGCAGGAACAGGCAAACGCGGTGGACAAGGGCCTGGCGGCGGCAAATGCGGTTCGTGGCAGGGCGCCCGATACCGGCGACGCGGACGACCCGGTGGCCGCACTTCTGGGCAAGACGTCCGCCACTGGCGCGCTTACCTCCGACACCAGCACGGAATCGGTCGCCGCCAACGCGCGGGCACTGCTGGACGATCAAATCAACAATGCGCTGGATAACGGCACCAAGCTGGTGTTCCGCGAATCCCGGCAATCCGGGCAGATGGTGAATTTCGCGACGTTCGATAACCGGTCGCTGGCCACCATGGTGCTCAACACGGACGAAACCTTCACCCGCACGGAAGTCAACGCCGCCAAGGCCCAGCTCAACCTGCGCACCCGCACCAGCATGATGGAAGCCATCAACTCAGGCACGGACAGTGCGGGTGGCAGTCTTGGCCTGCTCGGCGCCTTTGCGAATATGAGCGCGGAGGAGCAATCGGTCATGGGCGTCACCGAGGGCATCACCAATCGCCTGATTACAAACTACAACACGATGATGACCCTGCAGGACGCGTTCAACACCAGCAGCGCACTGGACAACAGCTTCAGCCTCGCCGCGTATATATAGGGAGGCGCAATGCCCCCCCCATCCCGGAAACGGGTTTGACCGGCTCATACCGGATGGCCGAAAGGCAGGCTTATATCAAAGCAAACACTGGGGTTAAGGTTCGGTCGTCAGGTTGAGAATCATTGGTTTCCAGTGTGAAAAAGTACGCTTTCGCGCCGACAATACCCCTGTATCCGCCTGCATTACCAAAGCAACCTATTGTATTAATTATACTTGTTTCAGGTCCTCAAGACAGGCATTGACCTTTACTGAAAACAATTTATATAAAATTTTAAGTAATTTTTAATTTCATTTGAATACAAACCAATTTTAAAGCGAGTGGCTCGAGCGCTGATCCAGCACTGCGGTCATTCCCGAAGACAGGCAGATACAGATCATGAGACACCGCAAATTACGAACCGGCGCCGCTGTGACCCTCGGCGCCGTATCCCTTGTGCTCACCGCGCTGATTGCCGGTGTAACCGGCTATGCCCTGCGCCCGGCGCATAACGATACGGCTCTGGTCAAACTGGACCGCCGCCTGCAAACCATGGAATCGAAACTCGACGGGGCCATCGCCTTGCTGAAACGCCCCGTGGCCGTTGCGGCTGAGGCCCAACCGACACGGCGCAAGGGATGGCACGTCCGTGCCATCGAACCTGCCAATCCAGCACAGAATATCGACGTGTTGCGTGCGTCCCATGACGCCGGGTCCTTCGTTCATAACGGCAGCTGGATCAACATGCTGCAGCACCGCGAGCATGAGGGCATCTTCCTGCCTGCCGCTGCGGCGCTGAATTCACGGGGCCTGTTTATCCCTGACAAGGCGGGCAATTACGTCTTTGCCATGCACATGACCTTCAACGACATCAAGGAACAGCGACAGTTGCGCACCGTCGCCTGCCATATCGATGTCCGGATCGCGGATCGCCCGCCCGTGATCAAGGGCAAGATGAAGGCGAACAACCAGGTTCAGAACGCCACCCTGGTGGCGTCGGACAAGGTGTTGCTGGCCGCCGGTTTGCCGGAAATGGTCGATGTTCTTGTGGCCTGCGAGCTACCGCCCGGCGTTTCCGGCAAGAACGTGGCGTTCCGAATCTGCGTCCGCCACGAAAGCGAGACCGGTTTCCGGCCGGTGCCGGCCTACCTTCCGGAGGCATGAAATTACGCCACCGCCACGCCCCCAATTGCGGGGACACAATATTTAACTAGGGCAAGCCGGCCCCTACCCCATTGCGTCCAGCAGCCTGTCCAGATGCTTGTGGAAATGCACGGCAGCGGCTTCATAGCGGCCGAACGTGAAATGCGTGTTGGCGTCCCCCGCCATGCTGCGCTGGATGGCGCAAGCCGCGGCGCGGTCTTCGATGACGCCCGTATCCTTCACGAAGCTCGCATCCCGGTCTGATTTTTCCAGGGCTTCCGCGCTTTCGCCGGTCAGCGGTGTCCGCAACCGGTAGATGACCATCTGCGACACGCCCGGGCTGACCGGTTCATGGATGACCATCTGGTAATGGCTGGACAGCATCGACAGGCGGGTATTGGGGAATATCTGGTGCGCATAGGTCAGCATCCCCGGCGCACGGCGTTCTTCGGCGGGAATATCGCGCAGCTTGCTGATCCGGCGGAAGGGAAAGGTAACGCGGCCATTGGGACCATCGGCTTCAACAACATTCAGGTTATCAAAGCCATAAGGGTAGAAGCTCTTATTGTGCAGGGGCTTGATGTGATACCCCTCCATACCGGTTTCGAGCAGTATTTTCCAATTGGCATCGTCGGTAAGGGTGACGTGCTCGAACACTTCCTGCCCCGGTACGATCAGTTCCGGCAGGGTTTCCAGCGCCCCGTCGGAAATCGGCTCTTTCTGCGTAACGAATACCAGCCCGCCATGTTCGGTTACCTTTACTGGCACCAACCCGTGTTCTTCCATGACCAGATCCGGAAAGCCGTCATCGCCGGGGATATGCTTCAATTGCCCGTCCAGCCCGTAGGCCCACGCGTGATAGGGGCAGACAAAGGCGCGCGCGCTGCCGCTGCCTTCCGCTACCGCCATGCCGCGATGCCGACAGGCATTGTGGAAGGCGCGGACGACACCGTCATCGCCGCGCACGGCAATCAGCGGCGTCCCCGACGAGGTTCGCGCCACGTAACTGCCGTTTTCCGGCAGTGCTGCGGAGGGGCAAAACACCACCGGCAGTCGCCGCAGAAGTTCGACCTCGCGGGCAAAGCGTTCCTCGGAACGATAATTGTCCACCGGCTCGCGCCAGACCGCCTCGCCAAGATCGGTGCTTTTCGCATCGACATGGTCCAGAACCCGCTGGATAACCTGTGTATCGCTCATCAATGGTGCCATGTTTACGGCCCTCCCTATGCCAATTTCGCCAGATGCGCATCCAGATGCTTGTGGAAATGCACCGCTGCGGTCTCGAACCGGCCAAAGGTGAAATGGCTGTTGGCCTCGCTCGCGAGCCCCTGCTGGATGGAGCAGGCCGCTTTCCGATCTTCAATCACGCCGGTATCTTTCACAAATGCCGCATCGCGCTTTGATTTCTCCAGATCCTCTGTCCCCTCACCGCGCAGCCGGTAGATCACCCATCGTGACTGGCTTGGACTGACCGGCTCCAGGATGACCAGCAGGTAATGGTTGGAGAGCGTCGCCAGGCGGGTATTGGGAAACAACTGGCAGACATAAGTGAGCATCCCATTGGCGCGGCGTTTGTCATCCGGGATATCGCGCAGTTTCTCGATCCGGCGGAACGGGAACACGATGCGCGAATTGGTCCCATCGGTTTCGACGACGTTCAGGTTGTCGAAACCGAACGGATAGAAGCTCGTATTGTGCAGGGCCTTGATGTGATAGCCCTCCATCGAGGTTTCCAGCAGCAGCTTCCAATTCGCATCGTCGATGAAGCTGGTGTATTCGAACACCTCCTGCCCCGGCGCGATCAGATCCGGCAGGGTTTCCAGCGCCCCTTCGGAAATCGGTTCCTTCTGGGTCACGAAGACCAGGCCGCCACGTTCGGTTACCTGCACCGGCACCAGGCCGTGTTCTTCCATCACCAGATCGGGGAAGCCCTCGTCACCCGGAATGTGTTTTAGCGCGCCGTCCAGGCCGTAGGCCCAGGCGTGATAGGGGCAGACGAAAGCGCGCAGGGTGCCGCTGCCTTCCGCCACCGCCATGCCGCGATGCCGGCAAGCGTTGTGAAAGGCCCGGACGATTCCGTCATCACCGCGCACGGCGACCAGCGGCGTGCCGGCCAGTGTCCGCGCGACATAGGCGCCGTTTTCCGACAGCGCCGCCGATGGGCAATAGACCATGGGCAGCCGTTTGAAGAGTTCCATTTCCTGCGCGAAGCGTTCGGCCGAACGATAATTTTCCGCCGGTTCGCGCCAGACCTCGTCGCCCATATCGGTGCTTTTCGCATCGACATGATCAAGAACCCGCTGGATGACCTGCGTGTCGTTCATCAACGGCGCCATATCCGCTCCCCTGCTGTTAGCCGGTGTCTACGGACAGTCTATGGGATCGGAAACCGCTACTCAATTGCCGCCGCCCGCCTACAGTATGACCAGATTGCATTCCGGCCGTTCGGCGGGTTGCGACGGATCGACCGCCAGCATTTCATCGATTTCCTGACGCAGCATGGCGATGACGGCGGGATCGCGGCTGGCGCGGCGGCGCAATACATCGTAACGCGCCGCACGCATGCCGTATCGTGTTTCGATCAAACCCCGGTCCCCCATGACATGAATGCGGATCGCGCGCCGCGTCCGCTGCCCCGCCGGTGCCTTTTCCGGCGGCATGACGCCATGAAATGATATGGGCGTGTCGAGGAAGGCGACATATCGATTGCGCTGAAACCCGACGCTTTTTTCCAGCAGTATTTCCGGCATGTCGTCCCATTGCAGGGTCAGTGCGGCAGCTTCCGCGAGGGCGAGCTGATCCCCCCGGTGCTTGTATCCGTCCACCGAATACAGCGACGTTCCCGGACATTCGGGCGCATCATCCAGATACAGCAGGCAGGTAAACAGCCAGTTGGGCGAATGAAAGTGGTGGGTATGGATTTCGTGACCGGCGAAGCCATCGCCCATTTCCTGAAGCTGGACCCAACAGGATGCGTCATACAGCAGGTCGCCATACTTGGCCGCGTAATAAGGCGCAAACACGTCGAGAGTGTTGCGCAGATAGACACGCACGACATCCTGCAGCACCGGGTGCCACCCATCATCCGGGGCCCGACCGGTCAGATCAAACAGGTAATTGCCATCGATCCCACCTTCCTTGAAAACGTCCGGTTCGGGCCAGAGGGCATCGATTTCCGTCAGGACGTCCGGAGACAGGAAGTCGTCCACAACCACATGCGGGTATGGCCAGGTTTGCAGATCTGTTGCTTCGATTGACCGATACAAAGGCGATGTCTCCCCATTAGCCCTATTCAGGTACTGATCAAACGGACCCGCACGTCATTGAGTATGACGCAAAATCAAAATGGGATCGACGGTTCCCTTTACACACGCGGCGCGTGTTGCACACACAACGGGCCCCGCTTCAATTCGAAGCGGGGCCCGACGCGATGCACAGTGATTTAAGCCTAGCGGAAGCCTTCGATTTCTTCCGTGGCCCAATCGATTACTTCCTTGGCCGTTCTGCCCTGCACCATCCGCGCCACCATGGACGGATAGATGTAGCGGCTCCACATCTGGACGGCCTTTTCGACCGGTGCATACGAGCCGACGATGTAATGTTCGGCCTTGTGATGCACCTTCAGCGGGTAATTGTAGATCGCACCCTTTGGCGGCCCCACATCCTTCCAGACATCGAAGTCGGACATGGAAACGAAAGGCGGGATGTCATAACCCGATGCTGGCGTAGAGGTCTTTTCGACGTTCTCACGCTGCATCACATAGGTCATCAGGTCCTTCGCGGCGGACTGATTGTTCGCCCACTGCCAAATGCCCCACATATATGGACGGTGCGGCACGAGACGCCCCATCTTTCCCTTGGGGTTCGGGAAATGCCAGCAATCCGCCGCGATTTCCGGTTTGTCCCGCTTGGCCACCGCATACGCGCTGGGCGGGTTCCAGATCATCGAGGCCTGGCCGGAGATCAGGGCGCGGTTATTGGCGCCATCGTCATAGCTGATCTGTTCCCGTGGCAGATACGGGATCATCCGCGAGACATAATCCAGCACCTCGTGCACGGGATCGGAATCCACAGTGGGATTGCCGTCGGAATCCGTCAGTTCCGCACCGAAGGCACCAAAGGTCGCCCCCCAGGTCTGGTTGGCATCCGTGCTGTTCGAGCCGCAGCCAAGCGCGAGAGGCTGTCCGCCTTCATGACATGCCTTGGCGATTTCCAGCATCTTTTCATAGGTCCACTCTTCCGAGCTCGCCGTTGTCACGTCTTCAGCCGGATACCATTCCGTCACGTCCACATTGGCGTATTTCTTGAGCAACGAAATGCGGCCAACAGTCGGCAGGGGCGCGGATCCCCAGGCCACAGGCACGCCCTTCCATTCGCCATCGACCTTGCCGAGATATTCGGTGGCACTGCTGACGGGGCCGTACTGGCCGATCAACCCGTTCACGACATCGTCGACATTGATCAGTTTGTCGGCGTATTGGTGCGTGTTGAACTGGTCGAAGGCCATGATGTCATGACCGGCCCGGGCCTGCGCTTCCGCTGCCTGGGTGAGGATAATCTTGTTGCCGCTCGAGGGGATGAAATCGAGCTTTATTTCGACATTATTCTTGGCACCCCATTCGTCCATGATTCCCTTCATGACGGGGTTTGTCTGTTTGACCCAGTGATCCCAGATACCGACTTTCAGCGTGCCGGCCGCATGGGACGTCCGCATATGCACCAGCGGCAGAGCCGCGGCGCCAACGGCACCGGCCGTTGCCTTCAAGGCGGTACGGCGGGTGATTTTTTTCATTTTCGACATAACGCTACCTCCCTTAATACACAGTGTTTCAACTTCTGATCGGCGTGCGCCGGCCGGAAAATTCCGTCGGCTCACGGGGATTCGTGTACTTTTGTCTTCAGGCTTTCTTGCGCAGCCTGTTCGTATCGTCCTTGTGCCCCGGACATTCCGCCCGGGCCTGGTTCAGTGCCCTGACAGGACGGCAGCGCCCGTTCAGATTCAGACCACGTCACCTGTGTTCGGATCGATCAGGTGCATGTTGTTCATGTCCGCATGCAGCTCCAGTGTGTCATTGGCCCTGGCCGGCGTATTGGGATCGACCCGCGCGCACATGGCATCGCGCCCGATCAGGAAATGCACCATGGTTTCCATCCCCATGGGCTCGACCACATCCACCTTGATATCGAAACGCTCCATGCCGGGCTTGGGATGATCCTGCACCTCGGTCAAATGCTCAGGCCGCAGCCCGACGGTCATCTCCATGTCTTTGTACTTGCCGTACCGTTCCCAGCGTTCAGCAGGAATTGGCAATTCAACCGAATCCTGTATCTGGGCTGCAAGCCCGTCACCGTGCTGGACGATGCGGCCGGGAATGAAATTCATCGCCGGTGATCCGATAAAGCCCGCCACAAACCGGGTTTTCGGGTGGTGATACAATTCCTGCGGCGGGCCGACCTGTTCGATAATCCCGTGATTCATGACAACGACCCGATCTGCGAGCGTCATCGCTTCGACCTGATCATGCGTGACATATACGGTGGTCGTGTTGACTTTCTGATGGACCAGCTTGATCTCGGTCCGCATCTGCACGCGAAGCTTGGCGTCCAGGTTGGACAGCGGCTCATCGAAAAGAAACACCTGCGGGTTTCGCACGATCGCCCGGCCCATGGCCACGCGCTGGCGCTGCCCGCCGGACAGGGCCTTGGGCTTGCGGTCGAGCAACGGCTCGATATCAAGAATACGCGCCGCCTCGTCCACCCGTTTTTTGATTTCATCCTTCGAGAATTTTCGCAGTTTCAGGCCAAAGGCCATGTTCTCGAACACGCTGAAATGCGGATACAGCGCATAATTCTGGAAAACCATCGCGATGTCGCGATTGCGCGGCGGCACATCGTTGACCACGCGGTCCCCGATCAGGATATCGCCGGCGGAGATATCCTCAAGCCCGGCAATCATGCGCAGCGTCGTCGATTTACCACAGCCGGATGGACCGACCAGAACAACGAATTCGTGGTCTTCGATCTCGAGATCAATTCCCTTAACCGCCTGCACGTCGCCTTCATAGAGCTTGAAGATTTTGCGGATCGATACCTGGGCCATCCTGTGCTTCCCTGTTTATTTTTTGCTTACGTACTTTTTCCTGTCATGCTGTGAACGCGCGTTTCTTATTGTTTTTCTTGTTTCTTTTGGTTTCTTCAGGCTTACCGTCAGCCTTTGGTGGCACCGGAGGTCAACCCGGAAATGTAGTAGTCCATCAAAAAGGCATAGATGATGACCGGTGGCAGCGACGCGATCATCGAGCCGGCCATGAGCTTGCCCCAGGCGAAGACATCGCCACGGATCAGTTCAGTGACGATGCCAACCGTCAGCACCATCTGGTCGGAACTGAACAGGAAAGCCAGCGGATACAGAAACTGCCCCCAACTGACCGTGAAGGCGAAGATCGTCGCGGCGATAATGCCGGGCAGTGCGACCGGGATGAATATCTTGATCAGCATCTGCGGATAGCTGGCACCGTCGATCAGTGCCGCCTCGTCGAGTTCCTTGGGAATCGAGCTGAAATAGCCGATCATGATCCAGGTACAGAACGGCACCGTCAGTGTCGGATACAGCAACATCAGCGACCAGGTATTGTTCATCAGGCCAAGCGATCCGACGATCTTGAACATCGGAATGAAGAGCAGGCTTTCCGGCACCAGATAGGTCAGGAAGACACCCGTCGCCAGCGCGGCACTTCCCCAGAATCGCATGCGGGCCAGCGCAAAGGCCGCCATGATGGAAATCACCATGCTGACGACAACGACGACGGCGGTGATCTTGACGGAGTTCCAGATGAAGACCTGAAAATGGTCATCCGTGAGCAGTTCGACAAAGTTCTGCAGGGTCGGGTTCTGAATAAGCCAGGGGTTCCCGTCCCGTGACGAAATTTCGGCCGATGTCTTCAGACTGGTCGTCACCGTATAGATCGGTGGGATGAGGAACATGAATGTGAACATGGTCAGCGCGGCGTAGCTTCCCCATAACGCCCAGCGCCGTTCCTGCTTGAGGCTCTTCCCCCGCATATCAGGGGTGATGTCGGCGTCCGCAACGGCTGTCGGTGTTGTATCCGTCATGACTACAACTCTTCCTTCGTTCGCTTGGTGACATCGCTCAGGATGAAGTATGCGAACAGCGCCAGAATAGGCAGCATGAACAGGCTGACTGCCGCCCCGAGCGGTATGTCCCCGGACTGGATGCCCACCTGGAATGCATAGGTCGAGAACAGATGCGTCGTATCCTGGGGACCACCATTGGTCAGAATGCGAACAATGTCGAAATTGGCGAATGTCAGGATCAGACTGAACAACACCGTGATGGAAATGATGTTCCGCATCATCGGCAGCGTCACATGGATCAGCTTCTGCCAGGACGAGGCACCGTCGATCGACGCCGCTTCATAAAGCTGCTCGGGTACCGATTTCAGCGCGGCCAGATACATGATCATGAAGAACGGCGTACCGACCCAGATATTGACCAGAATGACGGAGAAACGCGCCCACCATGTTTCGCCAAGCCAGGGAATGGTCGGGCCACCGAACACATTCAGCGCCCAGTTGAACGCCGAATAGGACGGATCAAACAGCCACCACCAGGTCAGCGTCGACATGGCGGGCGGAATGACCCAGGGCAGCAACAACAAACCACGATAGACCCGCTGTTTCTTGCCGGGCACGTTGTGCATCAGATGCGCCAGGATGAATCCGAAAAAGGCTTTGAACACAACGGCAACGACGGCGAAGAAACAGGTCTGGAAAATGATCATCTGGAACGTCGAGCGTTTCAGAAGGAAGGCGTAATTGTCGAACCCGACAAACGCCGTCATCTTCTTGTTGAGCATCGACAGATAGACCGAATACATCGATGGCCAGGCGACCAGCCCAACGATAACCAGGATCAATGGCAGCGTCATCAGGAACGCTATTGTCGAACGGCGCCGCAGTATCTTTCGGAAACCACTGACCTGTGATTCATCCGAAATTATGGTCGACTTATACGCAGCCTGTGCCTCGCTGGCTTGCACCATGAGCATACACCTCGCCTGCCATGCTGCATCGCTTTATAGCAACTTCAGCATCAAACAATAATCGGTCCAAGCGGTTAAACTTTCCCCCGATTTCCTAGAGGCTATACATATTCATATTACCTTGGCAACACCTCTTTGTTGCAACGAAACCATCACCGGCACGTCATGGACGGGCAATTCAAGGCAACGAACGACGAATCCATGAAGACTCAGAAAACCGCCATTGATGGACTCTGCAGAGTCAATTTTTCTACTTTAACAACGTTTTCAACAGGTTCCATATCACGCAACACGGGCAACCACGACACGGAATCATGGGTGCCCGCGATAGCGGAAGAGGAACGGATGATCGCCGGTATAAATCAGAATCTTTTATTATAAATCAGCATAATTTATGGATAACTATAAGAATCCTCTGCATGAGTTTTTTTTAAACATGCGAATTTTTATGCCGTACCGATAACATAAGAATCTCTGAAATATTATATTTTTAAACCGTCTACGGCATCCCTATTCGGAACCAGTAACCGGCACGGAGCGCCCTTAGTACACGTCAAACATTCTCTGGATTTCCATCCGGTCATCGGTCTTTGTCAGTGCAAGCATCAATAACACCCGCGCCTTTTGTGGCGAAAGGTTGTCGGCGAGCACGGCACCTGGTGCGCGCTTGGAAGGAACGTCAGCGACGCGTCCACTGCCCGCGCGCGTACTGTGGACAATGACCACGCCCTTGGCATCGGCCGCCACCAGCGCCTCAAATTCCGCCGGCGTGGCGTAGCCCGGCGCCATGGTGGCCGCCACAATCCCCTTCGCCCCGGCCGCGACGAGTGCGTTGACCACCGTGCCGTCCGCACCGGCATAGGTCAGTGAGATATCGACGCGGGGCAGAACGGTCATGCCGCGCGTATCGAATTCGGTGTCCGGCATACGGCGCCTTTCGGGCATGCGGTAATAGGCAATTTTGTCGAAATCGGCATGCCCCAGCAGGCCGAAGTCACGGCTTTTGAACGTCTGCAGCCGCAGGGTCGAGGTCTTGGTGACGTCACGGGCGCAATGGATTTCATCATTGACCACGGCCAAGGCACCACGACCGCGCGACGCCGGGTCCGCAGCCACCCGGATCGCATTGACGAGGTTCATTCCCGCATCGGTGCTCAGCCCTGAAGCCGGCCGCTGCGCGCCGACCAGCACGACCGGCAGGTCCACTTTAAGGGTGAGGTTCAGAAAATAGACCGTTTCCTCCAGCGTCGCCGTGCCGTGGGTAACAACAATCCCGGCGATCGACGGATCGGCATCGACCAGTTCATGGATTTTTGCCGCGATTTCCAGCCATTCTGCCGGACCGATTGCGGTGCTTGGTATGGCGCGCAGCCGCACCGGTACGACATCCGCCTGTTCCAGTGTCTCGGGAAAGGCGTTCAGCAGTTCGTCGACCTCATAGATCTTATTGTTTTCACCGTAGCGAACGATGTCGAGACTGTTCCGTCCCACGGATGAAATCGTTCCGCCTGTCCCGATGACGACGATACGCGGTTTGCCGTTGCCCATTCCTGATACTCCAAAACGTTGTTGTGATAACAACGACATGGGGCAAAATCGGGCCACGCCAATTGCGCCACTCCATTTTTTTCAATCAGACGCCGTTTTAGTCTTTTGCCGACACAATCGCCCGGCGGTACAGATGCCAGGACGCATGCCCCAGAACCGGCAGGATCACAAGCAGGCCGAGCAATCCTGAAAGCAGCGATATGCCGATCAGTCCGGCGATCACGGCGCACCAGATCATCATTGCCTTCGGGTTCTTTATGACGACTTTCACGCTGGTGACCATGGCCGTGACAAAATCAATATCGCGGTCGAACAGCATCGGGAAGGACGTCACCGAGAAGGAAAAGACGGCAAAGGCGATCACGGCACCGATGCTATTCCCGAGAACCAGCAGCAGCAGCCCCATTGGGGTGGTGAAAATTTCGCGCAACAGTTCCTGCGCGCCATAGGATTTCAGGCCGAGAAAACCGAAAAACAGCAGCGCCGCGATATCCATCCAGATGATCAGCGAGAAACAGGTGACCAGCGCCATCCAGCCAAGGTCGCGCCCGACGGCGCCCCGCACCGCGCCGATGATCCCGCCCCAGGACAGGGCTGTCCCCCGTTCCAGGTCATGACTGACGGCATAAAATGCGGTGGCAATGAACGGGGCGATCAGGGCAAAGCCGGCCGCCAGCGGATAGACCAGAAACGGCAGATCAAATTCCACCAGCAGCAGGATCAGGATCCAGCCACCGGCGGCGTAAATACCGCCAACAGCGAGGCCGTAAAAAGGGGCGGCCCGGAAATCGCGTATCCCGGCCGCAAATACTTCCAGAATGTCAGTTGCTGTTACGGTCTGAACGGTCGGGGCCTGATTGGCCTGTTCTGCCGATGCATGGACCGTGTTCGTCACTTCGGTCATCTGTCCCTCCCAGCTTCACAAGTGATAAGGGAAGGCAATCTTACGACTCCCGCGCTGATCTCACAACGGTGCCGCCAAACACCGCAGACCACCGCCGGATATCATACCTATTTCAGTTTGATATCAAGCCGCACGTTTTCGCCCCGGTAGAGGCTGTCGCCATAGAAGGCGACCCGGCCCTGCATGTCGATCACGGTTCGCTGGACCCGCGCAAGTGGCGCATTGAGCGGCAATTGTAACTGTGTCGCCGTTTGGATATCAGCCGTTGTAATCGTCATTGTCTGCCGAATGTCATCGACTTCCACTTCCGGCCTGTCGATCATTATCGCGAGCGCGCCCTTCGTTTCCCATTCCGTTTCCGAAATTTTGTCATAGACCGCCGCGTCGTAGTAATTCTCCGTGACGAGAAACGGTATTTCCGAAAGCCAGTGGCGTTTCGTGTGATGTACGTATTCCGGCAAGGGCTCGCCGATACCATCCAGTCTCGCGGGTAGCGGCGTCTTCTGCGGCGCCGACAGCATTTCGACCTTTACCCCCTCCTGCACCCAGAACAAGCCGGTATAGTCAGCGGTTATGTCCAAAAGCCGATTGAGCGGCGGCTTCGCCCGGACGAAAGTCCCCTTTGCCCGAAATCGTTCAATCCATCTTTCGCGTTCCAGCACGCCGAGCGCCTGCCGCACGGTCTCGCGGGCCACACCGCATTCCTGCATAAGGGCGTCGATCGTTGGAATTTTACCGCCGACCGACCATTCCCCTTTTTCAATCCGGCGACGGAACAGGGTCGACAACTGAATATAGCGGGCGACATCGCTGCGACTGAAATCGACACCCGGGTTTGGGTTCAGTTCGTTATTCATCCGAAGATCACTCAAGATGCCGGTGTCGTATTTTGTTTCCGCTTTTGCATTTGCCAGATCCGCAGGGCGATGGTCGCAAATCCTGCAAAGATGAAGAGCAACGCAACGGGGCGCTGCAGGAAGATCAACGCCCCAGAGTCATCCAGCAGCATCGACTGCCGCACGGCTGCTTCCGCGCCGCTGCCCAGAATGAAGGCAATGATAAACGCCGCAACGCTGAAGCCAAACCGTTTCATAAGATAGCCGACAACGCCGAAGATCGTCATGACATACATATCGAAAATTGCCTGATGCAACGCGTATGACGCCACAAAACAGGTCACGAATATAAACGGATATATCATGCGAGCGGGTATCAGCCCGATCAACCGGCCGACGAAACCGCTGCCCCAGTAGCCGACAATCAGATACGTGAAAATGCACAGGATCCCGGAAGCAAACAGGCCGTAAATAATATCATGCGACGTAACGAAAACAGACGGACCTATCGTAACACCGTGAATCAGCATCACGCCGGCCAGTAGCGCGGCCGAGGTACTGCCCGGAATACCCAGGGTCAGCAGGGGGATCAGGTTGGCCCCCGACGTGGCGTTGTTGGACGCTTCCGCAGCCGCAATCCCTTCAATTTCACCCTTGCCCCAGGTGTCCTTGTTCTTGGACACGCGACGCGCTTCCGCATAGGCGACGAAACAGGCGACAGACGCGCCGATCCCGGGCAGCATGCCAATCACTGTGCCGATACCTGTCGAGCGATAGATTACCGGCAGGCAGCGCTTGTACTCCGCCCAGGTAACCCGGTTGTCTTCGGGATTAGCAGATTTCGGCGCGATCGTCTGGTCACCGGTCATCGATATGCGATCTTCGATCTGGACAAAGACTTCCGACAGAACGAACAGTCCCAGAAGGACCGGCACCAGGGCGACGCCCTCCAACAGGTAATCGAACCCGAAATCGTAGCGCGGTTCGCCGGTAATCGCATCAAATCCGATCAGGGACATCAGAATACCCAGCAGGGTGCTGATCAATCCCTTGACGATTGAATCGCCAATAACGCTGCCGATAATCACAAATGCGCAGAAATAGACACCGACATATTCCGGTGGCCCCATCGCAGCCGCATAGGTCGCAATGAAGGCCGCCGTGAAAATGAGCAACAGCTCCGAACAGATATCGCCTTGTGCGGACGCCAGCACGGCCATGCGCAACGCCTTGCCCTGCTTGCCCTGAAGCGTCAGCGGGTAGCCTTCCTGCTGCGTCGCCGAGGCCTGGGGCGTTCCGGGCGTATTGAACAGGATCGCCGGGATGGACCCGCCGAAATCAGCCGATTTTCCGATCGTATAGATGAAGGCCAGGGCCGCCAGCGTATCCATGTAGAAGGTCACGGGCATCAGCAGCGCGATGGTGGCGGAGGAGGACAGGCCCGGTATGGCACCGGCCAGCAATCCGATCAGCGTTCCCAAGATGGCGAAAAATACCGGCGACCACGATGCAAACAGCGTCTCAAAGCCGTCAATGATACCCACGAAAATCCAATCCCCTGCTATTTCTGTCCTGAACTACCGTCGCAGTATCAGGAACCCTGCCTTGCCGGCGCACACCACGTGGTATTGCGCGTCAATAAAATCCGAGGAAATCGCGCAGCGGCCGGAACAAGACCTGACTGTTGAATTCCCAAACCGTACCCGGCGTTTCGTAAAGGCCGAGCAGACCGAAAAACACGATTTAGTAGGTAATGGCGCCGAGAACCGGCGCTATGGTCAACCGGGCGAGGCTGTGGTTGCCGAACATGGCCAGCGACACGCCTGCGGCCAGAACGGTCGGTCCCAGATACTGAAACAACTCGTTCAACCAGACATACAGGAAAGCAATGCCAATCATCGGCACAACATGCGTCCGCAAGGACGCGCTTTCCCCAGCCTCGTACCAGCGCCATCCTGTCCGTGCGACGCGACCCAGCGCCGGCATGAGCATTCCCAGCGTCAGCAGCACCAGCAGGCTGAGGACGATGACCGGGAAATCCCGAGCCGAAAACCCCGGATCATAGGGCGAGATATAGATGTCCTTCGTTGAATAAGCGAAGACCGCCGCCACCCCCAGAACGAGGATGGCGGCGATGACATCATTGCGTGCTGACTTGTCCAACGTCTGGCCTGACTTACCGTATTGGACCCGTACGCCTATTTCTGCTCCAGCGATGCCTTCACCTGCTCGATGGTCGGCATCCACTCGTTACGCAGCTTCACCATAAGCGCCTTGGTCTCTTCGGGACCGCGATAGACGACGCCCAGACCGGCCTTCTTTGTCAGGCTCTTGAAAGCCGGATGTTCGGTTGCCTTCTTGGATGGCCTCCGCCAGGATCGCAACGCGTTCCTTCGGCATCCCGATCGGTCCCGTCAGCATCATCGGCGAATACATCGGAACGTATTCACTGCCGAGTTCGCCCATGTTCTTGTATTCGCCCAGCGCCGGGTCGCGGCCTTCACCGAACTGTCCGACAACATGCAGCTTGTCTTCAAAGCCGGTCACATTGCTGATGGCCAGCGCGCCCATGTCGATCTGATTGCCGATAATTGCCGCGCGGGTCTTGGATGATCCCTTGAACGGTACGTCCTGAACCATGTCCTGAACGCCGTGCTTGGTCAGCCAGGCCAACGTCGCCAGCGCGGTGATGCTGCCACGGCCGGGATGGCCCCAGCGCAGCTTGTTGCCCGCGGCATTCGCTTCCTTGATGCCGGCAATGACATCCTGCGGCGTTCTCAGTTTCGAATCGGCCGGTGTCATCAGCGTCATCGTGATCAGCCCGACCTGTGCAATCGGCACGAAATCGTTCATCCAGTTGACGCCGCGATCGCGCAACTCCGTCGCCACAACACCGCTGCCGGACGAAATGAAGTGCAGCGTATAGCCGTCGGACTTCGCGTTCTGCACGAATTTCATCGCCGGCACCTGCGCACCGCCCGGCTTGTTCAGAATCACCATCGGCTGGTTGTTGATGAATTCGGGGATCACGCTCGACAGGATCCGGGCATAGGTATCGGTGCCACCACCCGCGGAAAAACCAACCACAACAGTCAGCGCTTTTTCGGGATACGTATCCGCCGATGCCGGTGCCGCAGCAGCCGCCAATGCCGCCAGACTGGCGACGAGAACTTTCTTAAACATCAATATTCCTCCCTGATTTAAGACAGCCGCGGTTATGTCCGCAGTTCTAATGTTCATATATCTAGACTTTTAGGATGACCAGTGAGTTTGCCTATTGCAAGGTAATTTTTTCAATGGTTCCGTATGGTTACTCGCCCTTTACGGCATACCCGCACCCGCCCTGCACAATCTCAGACTGCAGCAGGAAATTTCACGAAAATTCATCCCGCACCGGTTACCGCCGGTTCAACTGGAACACGGTAGCCCGGTCAGGACTGATCCACAGTGCCCGCGTTTCACTGACAAAACGGAACGTGCCGCCGAAAGCCGTACTGTACTCATTGTCACCTGTCTTCTCATAACGCCGATCCAGATCCGTCCCCACACGTCGCACGATCAGGAAACTGTCTGTCTGCTCGACGAATTCATCGGTCAATTCGTTGCCGTTGACGTTGAAATCCCAAAGCCCCAGCACCTGAAGCGCATTTCCGCCCCCCACCGGTCCGGTCGGTACATCATTGGGGTTGCCCGGTGTCAGTTCGGCATCGTCTCCGCCACTGCTTTCGAACTTCACGAGGCTGAAGTTTTTCCGGAATTTCAGCGTTTCGCTGTCGCTGCTCTTGTAGCTCCGCCGGAAAAAGCGTCCACGCGTAAATGTCTTGGGTGCGCCGTTGTTGACACTGACCTGCAAAGCCTCTTCGCCCTGACTTTGAATAATGAGCCCGACCGCGTCACCGCCGTCATCGAACGCGCCGACCCAGGCCCCTTCTATTGACGCCGGTATCACCGGTGCCAGGCGGGTTTCCGAACCACCTTCGGGTTTGTAACGAAGCTGGGTGTAGTTCTTGCGGAACCGGATACGATCATCATCGCCGTTTTTAAAGTCACGCTTTCCTTTTCTGCTGCGCGTGAATTCCTCCAGCGGCCCGTCGTTGATGCTGGCCATCAGCGAAAGTTCCCGCTCGTTCTCGATGTAAATCGTCCCGTTACGACCAGCCACCCTTCCCTGCCAGGTGCCTTCGGTGCATTTCATGTCCTGATCGCAGACCTGTTTCGTCTTCGCCTTGATATAGGCGCCACCGACATCCAGCCCCAACGACTTGCCAAGCGTCACCGTGAAACCGAGGAAGCGGCCGACCTCGTCGTCGTCACCATCGCCATCCTCGTCACGCCGCTCGAACCACATGCCGAGCGACACCTCCCACGCCACATCGCCCAACCCCTTCACCAGACCATTTTCCCGGATGCTTTCAATCCCCTTGGTCAGACCTTCCGTCATCTTGGAAACGTCCTTTGCCTTGGCCGCCTTTGCGGTACCCAGCAGATCAAAAATGTCGGCAACGTAACCGTGCGACTTGCCACGCAGGTTGTTGGAATCATCGACCCAGAACCCTAGCGTACCGGCAACCGTAGCGCCGCCGCCAAGGCGGAAATTCACGCTGCTGGCCTGGTACATCTTCACATCAGCATCCGAATTTGCAGCGCAATTCCAGGCCCAGCCGGCCTCGCCTTCGACATTGACGATGAACCCGACTTCACCACCACCACCCAGCGATATCGCCCGGAACGGACCGGGGCATTTTTCCACCGGAACATTCTCATCGGCGTCCAGAGTGCCGGATTCAACCTGCTGGTTGATCCCGCTGTTGCCATTGACCTTGAATGCCGCCCCGATCATTTCGGGAATATGCTGCCCGACGATGGCCAGTTGTGCCATTGCCGCCTGCTTCGTCGCCCCTGCAGGGGTGATCTTGCAAATGCCGTTCAGGCCCCGTTTCAGCCCGTCCTCGCAGGCCTTGCCCTTGTCGGTGATCTTGCAGGCGCGCTGCCCTTCGGTACCGCAAGCAACACATTTTCCGCCACGCTCGGTCGACCCCACCGCGCATTGCCGACCCGCCTTAAGTACACGACAGGCTTTCTCTCCCACACCGCCACAGGGTTTGCAGAACCCGGCGCTATCCGGTTCAAATTCGCCCCTGCAGGGGAAACCGCTGGCGAGTTTCGGACACGCTTTCTCGTTCGCTCCGCCGCATGATTGGCAGATACCATCAATTTTCTTCAGATCGCCAGTGCATTTGGCGCCAGCTTTCAATGCCCGGCAGGCAGACTGCCCCTGACCGCCACAGGGCTTGCAGAAACCAGCGCTGTCCGGTGCATAACTGCCCCGGCACGGAAAGCCGCTGGCGAGTTTCGGGCAGGCCCTTTCGTTGGGACCACCGCAGTTCTGGCAAATACCGTCGATCTTTTTCAGCGCGCCATCGCACTGCTTGCCCGCCTTCAGCACAGGACAGGCCGGCTCTCCTTTCGCCCCGCAATCCACACATCGCCCGCCGATCTTGGCGAGACTTCCATTGCATTGTTTTCCCGCTTTTAGCACCGGGCAGGCGCTCTCATTCCTGCCGCCACACCGAATGCAGGAACCGTCGATCTTGGTCAGACCGCTGATGCACTGCTTGCCTGCCTTGAAGGCGCGGCAGGCCTTTTGGCCATTGCCCCCGCAAGGCTTGCAGAAGCCATTGTTGTTCGGTTCGAAATTTCCTTTGCACGGAAAGCCGCGCTTGGATTTTTTACAGGCCTTTTCGTTCGGGCCGCCACACTTGGCATAGCAGCGCCCATCGATTTTCATCCGGCCATCGAAACAGGGTTTTCCTTTTGCAGCCGCAGGACAGGCTCGCTCTGCCTCCCCGCCGCATTTCCGGCAGATCTTGCCAAACTTACCAAGCCCCTTGTCGCATACGGGTCCTTTGTAAACCGCCGGGCAAGCCGGTTGATTTAATCCGCTGCACTCGCTTTTCTTCGGCAGTTTCGCTTCGGCCGCTCCCGGGACCATGACCGCCAGCACCATGCATAAAAACAATGCCTTGAAGAAATACCCTATGCCAGTTTGTAAGCAACGCATGCCGTTTCCGTTCCCTGTTATCGCGCACCTTCCGGTGTATTCTCAACACGCTCTGAGTTTTCCAGAATCAGACTTGGAATGAAATGGGTATCACCACCCATATTGACCCCTATAAACCGCCTTCTCCATCAATCAGACCATCCTTGAGCGCCTGCGCCATCAGTTCGGCAACCGACCGGACCTCCAGCTTTGCCATCAGGCTGGCCCGGTGTTTTTCGGCCGTGCGCGGACTGATACCCTGGGCTTCGGCTATTTCCTTCGTCGTCCGGCCACGCAGTACCATGTGCATGGTCTGGCGCTCGCGGGGAGTCAGTGACGTCGCCCCCGACCGATCCTGAATAATGTCGAGAATATCCGGCGCGATAAAGCGGCCCCCCCGCAGGATCAGTGGCAATTTTTGATACAGCAATGCATTCGATCCGCCCTTGGCGAACATTCCCTCAACCCCGGCTTCGACCAGATGGCTCAACAGCCCACCGGTCATGACTGAGGAGAACACCACGGTTTTGGTCTCCGGGCTCCAGCGCCGCACCTCGTTGTAGACTTCCGCGCCGCTCGACAGCGGCATCGTCAGGTCCAGGAGAAGCAGGTCGGGATGGTGTTGCTTGACAGCCGCCAGCGTCTCAAAACCGTCCCCGGCTTCAGCCACGACCCGTATGGTCGTATCCGCGACGACTGCCGGCGTTTCCAGCGCTGCGCGCAATCCTGAGCGTACAATTTCATGATCGTCGGCAATGACGACCGTGAATTCCCCGGGCCGTGCCGCCTGCGTACCTGATCCACCCATTTTGATAGACCTAACGAAAATTCAGATGGATGGAAACCACACTTCGGTAGTGCTTGTTGCTTGCCCCCACAATCGCGGGAATTTCTGGCTAAGGCGCCATGGGAACGCTAATCGAAAAAGCAGTCCCCTTGCCCTCTGCCGACCAATAACGCCAATCAAACCCGTTCTTCGACACCAATTCACTGACGATCGACAATCCCAGACCGGCTCCCCCGGACTCTGCTCCCTTGATCCCCGCCGCCAGCCTGGCACCGATATCCGATTCGGGAAAACCGATCCCGTTATCAATTATGTCCAGATGCAGCCGAACGCCCTTCATACGGGTGCCAATCAGAATCCGTTGCGCCTGTGAATGATTGACGGCGTTGTAGACGAGATTCGAGGCTATCCGCATCAGGACAAGCGCCGGCGCATGAAAGTGCCGCGAACTTGCGACAAATCGCAGTTCGATACCTTTTGCCTTCGCTTCCGCCCCGAACATCCGCTCAAGCATCGAAAACAGCAGCGCTACCGGAACGGTTTCGGCGGTATCGCCCGGCAAGGCTTCCGCTTCGCCGCCCGATCGTGCGAGTTCCGCAGTCATGGCATCGAAATGATCGAGAATACGGTCAAGGCGGTCAGCATTTTTGCCTGCGATTTCGCCCTTCAGCCCGTCCAATTCCGCACGCAGGGCGGCAATCGGCTGGCGGATATCATGTGAGGCGGCTGATATCTGGCGCGTCCGCCGAGCAGCAATTTCCCGGGCCTGCGCATAATTCTTTTCCATTTCCAGTAGGCTGGCCGACATTTCAGCATCCTTGCGCGCCGCGATCACAGCAGCTTGCAAAGCGTCATCCCGTGATCGCCGCAAACCAATCAGCGTGGCAAGGATCATGCCCATGGTCGGAATCGTTACCAGAGCAAACAACCAGCGAAAGACAAAGGCACCAGGAATGACATTTTCGGTAATGGCATGGATTCCCGCAATGACGGAAACCACCAGAAGCAGCGCCAGCACGGTAACGACCGGCAGCCGGAACGGCCGCCCGTCAGGCTTTTGCCAGGTAAGCACGGGCATGACATGCCCTGCGATCATCACCAACAGCAGGACATCAACTGTCAACGCCATCGGGTCATGGGGCCAGTACCAGGCGCCGAAGACAAGGATGACCGATAGCAGGGCAAGGCCGCGCAAACCATACCGGGCAAGAGGCATCCCCCTGCCCGGTTCAAAGGCACGTTCCGCCACATGGAAGCCCAGCGCCGCGGCGGCAAGACCAATCGTCAGGCCAAGCGCTCGTGCCGGTTCTTCGCCCAGTTCCCCTGACCAGCGGGAAAGCCCCCCTTCAACGATCCACACAACAGCCAGCATCACGGCGAAAAGCGCCGCATAGTATAAACCGACACGGTTTCGCAGTGCGGCGTTCAACAGGAAAAATGCGCCAACGACGGTGATTGCCGCAGTATAGAAAATAGCCCCATCCTGGGCCGGGCCCGGAATTAACGATGTCGCCATGGCCGGCGGCGCGACAATGGCCAGCGCAGTCGACACCGCAACAAGAATTTGTGCGCCCTCCTTCGACAAGGCCACCGGGTATCCATCTCCATTATTTGCCGTTCGTTTCAGCGCGTTCCATATCATGCCATGAGAACCTAACGATGCGTCCTCGCACTGGAAATAGGTAGCGCTACCCATTCACCTGATCGCCTGACCCGTCTAGAGTCACCATCACAATTGCGACAGACACGATAGAAAGGATGATGCAGATGGTCGGCACAGGAAAATTCCGGGGTATGGTCAGAACAATCTGCTTAACAACGGCCCTGTTCCTCGGTGCCATTTCCGTCGCGTCGCCCGCCTCCGCACAGAACGTCGTTGATATTATTGGCGGCGCCGCCGGTGCCGCTGGTGTGCCGCAGATACCGGCATTCCTCCCCGACAAATACAGTGTGCCCGAAACCGAGCCCTTGCCGATCGACGGTGTGTGGATGATTTCCACCATCGGAAAGCGGATCCGCATCGAAAGTGGCCGCGCCTTCGCCGTAGACCCCTGGCTGCATCTGTTCGTGCTGAAGGTCCAGCCGGATATGGTCGTAATGCAGAATTTTCGCCGGACTGGTACCGCCGGTCAGTTTACCGCAGATGACCTTCCGCTTCAGGGCGTGGCGACATTTCAACTGCAACCCAACGGTAACTTGAAAGCTTCGGTGCAGAGCATGTTTGGCCCTGTCCCTTATGAGCTGATCCGGAAGGAACCGGCCTTCCCCGATGCGCTGGGTGCGGAAATCGCTGCCATGTCCGGCGGTACCTACGCGCCGCCACCGGCCGCCTATCCAACACCACCACCCGCAGCATTCCCGGCACCGCCGCCTTCCACGTTTCCGGCACCGTCACCCGCCCCGGCACCACCCCCCGCAGCAACACCAGGTGGCGGCAACCCGCTGGCGGATTGCCGGAACCTTGGGGTCGATACCGCGACCGGGGATATCGTCTGCAGGGACTGACCGCAGGGTACCCCTTGCCAAGATGTTCCAACCACGTCCACAATCATCATTCTATTCTGTCGGCGCGGGCGCGCAGGCAATGGTCTTGGAGACGGGGGAAAATATCCGATGAGCTATGATCTGATTGTCAAAAATGGCACGGTAATCGATGGGTCCGGCAGTACGCGCTACCGCGCGGATGTCGGTGTCAAGGACGGCAAGATCGCGACCATCGGGCGTATAAACGCCCCCGCGGATGAAATCATCGACGCCGAAGGCCATGTTGTCAGCCCCGGCTTTGTCGACGGCCACACCCATATGGACGCGCAGATCTTCTGGGATTCACTGGGCTCGTGTTCCTGCTATCACGGCGTCACCAGCGTCGTCATGGGCAATTGCGGCTTTACCCTGGCGCCCTGCCGCGAGGAAGAAGTCGACTACGTCTTCCGTAATCTCGAACGCGCCGAGGATATCAGTCGCGACGCCATGCTGGCCGGGATCAAGTGGCAATGGGAGACATATCCGGAATATCTCGACGTCATCGACAAGCTGCCCAAGGGCATGAACTATGCGGGCTATGTCGGCCATTCCGCCTTGCGCACCTATGTCATGGGCGAACGCGCGTTCGACGAACAGGCAACCGAAGATGACCTGAAAGCCATGATCGCCAATGTGCAGGACTCGGTACGCGCCGGCGCCATCGGGTTTTCCACCTCACGCAGCCCAGCGCATTTGCGCCCCGACGACCGGCCGGTCGCCAGCCGTGCCGCCGACTTTTCCGAAGTCCAGGCGCTGGTCAACGGCATGGGCGAAATCGGTGCCGGCATCTTCCAGCTCGCGATGCAACGCGGCAGCGATGACGAACAGAAGGCGTTCTATCAGGCACTCATGGACCTTTCGCGGGACAGCGGCCGCCCGATCACCTTCGGCTCACTGAGCCGCCGGTCCAAACCCGGTTTCTGGAAGGAGCTTTACGCGATCATCGCCGAGGGTAATCGCACCGGATCGCGCGTGTGGACCCAGGCACAGGCGCGGGAAATCAATACCATCCTGTCCTTCGAGACCCAGTTGCCCTATGACGGCTGGCCGGTCTGGCGCGACATCCGCGAATTACCGCTGGCGGAACAGAAAGCAGCCCTGCAGAACCCCGAAATGCGAGCCAAACTTGTCGCCGCCGCCAATGATGCCGCGCCGAACAAGACCGTGACCGGGGGCGAGGCGCGACCGCCGGAATGGCAGTATTTCTATTACATGGACAAGGCCACCTGGCCGCATCGCAATCTGGCCGATATCGCCCGTGAACGCGGCGTCGACCCGGTCGAAGCCTTCATCGATATCGCACTGGAAACGGACCTCAAGGCATTCTTCCGCCAGCCGATCGCCAATGAAGACGAAGATGCGGCACTGGCAATCATGAAGGATCCAAATTCGGTCGTTACCTTCTCGGATTCCGGCGCCCATGTCTCGCAGATCATGGACAGTTCACTGCAGACCCATCTGCTCAGCTACTGGGTTCGCGACAAGCATGAATTCAGCCTCGAGCAGGCGGTCAAGATGATCACCTATGACACCGCTACCGCCTGGGGCTTCCATGACCGGGGGCTGCTGCGCGTCGGCATGGCCGCCGATATCGTCGTCTTCGACCCGGACAGAATCGTCGCGCAAATGCCGACCATTGAATACGATCTGCCGTCAGGGGCACAGCGCCTGAAACAGATGGCCGACGGCATCGCCGCGACGGTTATCAACGGGCAGACGGTATTACGCAACAATCAGCACACGGGTGCCCTGCCCGGCCAGTTGCTGCGCGGACCGCTGGCAAGGGCATCATAAGGCGGTATCGGCCCGTCCGCCGTTGACAGTGTCCTTCCCTTTGGCCGCGATAGCGGCAGGAGGTTTGCGATGAGCGCGCCGTATAACCCGGTGGCGAAGGCCCGTGCCCTCGGCGGCGATATTGACGCTGCGGCAGACGAGATCGAGCGGACCCGCCGCCTGCCGGCCGCTTTACTGACCCGGCTGCACGATGCGCGGCTGAGCCGGATGCTGCTGCCACGCGCCTTCGATGGCGAAGAAGTGGATCCTGGGGCCTATCTGCAGGCAATCGAAGAAGTCGCAAGGCATGATGCGTCCGTCGCCTGGAACCTGTTCGTTGCCAATAGTGCGGCGCTCATGGCGGCACACCTGGAACCGGATACCGCGCGGACCATCTTCGCCCCCGCCAACGCGTTGATCGCCTGGGGTCCGCCAAATGCGACTGTCGCAACAATCGTGCCCGGCGGTTACCGGGTCAGTGGACGCTGGGATTTTGCCAGCGGCTGCCGCAGCGCGACCTGGATGGGCGTGCATTGCATGACCGCCGATCCCGACGGCGCGCCGCACCTGAACCAGTTCGGCAAACCGACCATCCGCACGCTGCTGTTTCCCGCTGACAATGCGACCCTGATCGATACCTGGGACACGATCGGATTACGGGGCACGGCTTCAGATTCATATACTGTCGATAACCTGTTCGTATCCGATGCCTTCAGTGGCACGCGCGAAGAACCGGAAGCGAGACGCGAGCCCGGGCCGCTTTACGCTATTCCCATGCAGGCCCTCTACGCTATCGGGGTCGCCGGGGTCGCGCTGGGGGCGGCGGGTGCGATGCTGGATGCGTTCAAAGCCCTCGCCGCTGACAAGACCCCGCGCGGGCTGGGCCGCCTTGCCGACAGTGCCGCTGTGCAAAGCGGCGTCGCACTGGCCGAAGTCAGGCTCGGCGCGGCACGCGCCTATGCGCTGGAAACGCTCGCCGAAATCTGCGCCCGCGCACCGGCAGAAGGTGCCATCGGCGTCGAGGATCGTGCCCGCATTCGCCTGTCGGCAAGCAATGCTATCCACGGCGCGATAGACGTTGCCGACTGGGTCTATAAACGCGCTGGTGTCAGCGCAATCTTCAAGGGCGGCGCATTCCAGCGCCCGTTCCGCGACATCCATACCCTGTCGCAGCAGATCCAGTCCCGCGATGCGCATTTCGAAACCATCGGCCAGGTACTGCTGGGCAATCCGCCGGATGTGTTTTTTTGAGGCCCGTCCAGTCAGCCGGTTTCAGGCAGCGGCAACAACTTCTTCGTCATTGCCCAATGGCAGACGGATATTGAATTCAGTTCCCTCACCGACCGTCGAGCGCACGCTGAGCTCACCACCATGCTTGCTGGTGACAATGGCATGCGCGATGGCAAGGCCCTGTCCTGTCCCTTTGCCCGGCTCCTTGGTCGTAAAAAAAGGTTCGAATATCTTAGCCAGATGTTCTTCCGATATCCCGGGCCCTGAGTCCCGTATCGCGATTTCCGCCCATTGATCATCACGCCGGGTGGAAACGATAATACTGCCCTTCTCCTCACCGGCCACATCTTCGATCGCCTGCGCCGCATTCACGATCAAATTCAGAACAACCTGATTCAGTTCACCGGGTAGGCAATTGACCAGCGGCAGATCCGGATCGAGATCCGTTGACACCTCGGCACAGTCCTTCCACTGGATGCGGGCGACCGTAATGACATTTCGAAGCGCATTGTTCAGATCGACCGGTGTCTTGGTCTTCGATCCCGGATGGGAGTATTCCTTGATCGCCATAACAATATCGCGGATATGATTGGCGCCCTTCAGTGACTGCATCAGCGACGCCGGAATTTCCTCCGCCAGATATTCCGGATCAACGTCAGCGATTATTTCACCCAATTCGGCGAATTCCGGCGGTAACGACGCAAGCGAGCCGGAAAGCTGATCGCATTTCTTCAGAATTAGTAAAACCTCGTCGAAGGCTTCCTGCAGGAACTCGAGATTGTTGCCGATATACTGAATCGGCGTATTGATTTCATGGGCAACCCCGCCTGCCAGGGTACCAAGCGATTCCAGTTTTTGCGAATGCACCATGTCTATTTCGCGCTGGGCTTTTTCTTCCACGACGGTGCGCAACTCATCGAGTGCATTTTGCTTGTCCAGTTCGGCCTGCTCTTTTGCCAGCCGCATATCGCGTTCGCGATCCTGAAGCGCCTTGTTGACCCGGGCAACTTCGATGACATTTTGTCGAAAAACTTCCAGGGCCTCGATCATTTCACCAATTTCACCGCTGCGCTTCGCCGGCATCAGATCGCCACGCGTATCGCCTGCCGCCAGCGAGGTCAATTTCTGCTTGATGCCATTCAGGTCGAGCACCAACGTTCGAGACGTTGCCCAGCCCAACAGGGCGATCAGGCTAACCGCCCCGACGAGAATGATGCCAACCTGCAGCGAATGGTACCCGATCCCGTCACGCGCCAGCGATATGGCGTTACCTGTATCGCTGCGGCTACTGCCGACCAGTTCGCCCAGGACCTCATTGACTCTCTGGTAACTCCGGTTCGCAGAAACCATGTATTTGCGCGCCAGCCGGGTATCGACCGTCGCCATTTCGATGGCCTGCGCCGCGCTCCTGAAATACGTCTGCATAATCGTATTCAAATTGTCGACGACAGCACGGTCCCGCCCTTCGAGCTGAAACGTTTCGCTGGAAGCGGCGATATCCTGCATGACCTGTCTGATTTTCAACAGTTTCGGCTTGGCGGTCAGATACACCGTTTCCTCGTCCAGCGTATCTTCAGCCGTTACCAGCAAGTCAAACAGACCCGAATGAATTTGAGAGAGTTGCGAGAAATAGTTGGAAAATGTTGTGGCGCGGGGGAAATACACCCGGTCGATATCATTTAACGTCGCCTTCTGTTCATGAAGGACGCTCATGAAAATCAATGCGAGAACAAACAACGCACCCGTAGCACCGCCCGCCGCAAGATAAGCCTTCGTCCGAATTTTGAGGTTAGGAAGCCCGAACAGCCGGAGAAGAATGCCATGCTGTTCCGGGTATCCAGGGGCTGTGTCCTCCGTCATCAAAATCCGCCCTAAAGCGCTGCGAGGATCGACGCCCAATCATCGGGGCCGACGGTTGCGACCGGCTTGTAGTCATTATCACCAAAGGGCTGGAAGATGATGGCAACCCCCTCCTTCGCCGGCCAGATTCCCGTCGCCTCTTTCAGGTTGGACGTATGCGCCACGATGACACTGTTGGCGCCAACCATTGGCGGTGTCGACAGCATGCGCCGCAATGCTGCGGCGCGCCGCTCGGTTCCTTCCGCGCTCGCTTTGATACTGTAGCTGAGGTTCGGATCAATCGTCGCCTTCCCGAACGCCAGCTCCCCGGTATCACGCGCGCGGCAGTAAGGGCTGGAAACGACCTTGTCCACCTTGATTGTCAGCGACCGGAACATGGAGCCGATCGTCTTGGCCTGCTGCCGCCCTTCAGCGGACAGGTTGCGCTGCGCCTTGCAATCATTCAGGTCGCTACTGTGCTGATCAATCTGGTTGTGGTCCGATTTGGCATGCCGAAAATAAATGATATAGCCGCCCTTGCGCAGGGCATGAATCACATCAGCACCGGAGAGCTCATATTCCGGAGCTGCTTTGTCCCCGGCATCCGCGACAGAAACCGTCGCGATCAACAACGCCGACATTATTGCCGGCAGGAAAAAGAACAGATTGATCCGGTGATGAGCTGGCACGACGGACACTCCACATCTCGATACAATTCAGAGTGCGAAGGGTAGTGCGGCGCGTTTAACGCGCCGTTTACCCTTACAGCTAAAATTCCGTAAATACGGCGCTTCGTGGTGCGTAACACCACTGCAAGCCGCTCGTCAGGTAACGCGGCGCTGCGGCCTCCGCTCAGACCAGCTTCAATTCCTTGTAACCGCCCGCCGCCACCGCGTCGCAACGCTTTCGGTAATCCGGGGCGCTGCCGCTGTAACGGGCCAGAATACGGGTCTGCTTGCCTTCCACGTTCTGGTTCACGCCGGTCATCCAGGAGTCGATCTCGTTGGAAAGCAAGCCCTCGGCTTTCTCCTTCACGAAACCGGTCCATTCGGCCACCGCGTCCGCCGTCGGGTCAGCACGGGTCAGATCGTTATCGTGCATATGGCCGATCAGACCTGCGACCCATTCGACATTGTATTCGATGCTGCGCGGAATATTGCCAAGCGCGGTATGCGGCCCCATCACCATGAACATGTTGGGGAAGTTCTCGACCATCACACCGACAAAAGTCTGCGGTCCACCGGACCATTTCTGCTTCAGCGGAAGCCCCCCGCTGCCCGTGATATCGATATGGTCGAAGCTGCCGGTGATCGCGTCGAACCCGGTGGCGTAGATGATGATATCGAATTCGTATTCTTTTTCGCTGGTCCGAAGCCCGTTCTCCGTAATGCATTCAATCGGCGTATCCAGGATGCTGACAAGATCAACATTGGACTGGTTGAAGACCTCGTAATAATGGGTTTCCTGCGGCACGCGCCTTGTCCCGAAGCCGTGATCATCGGGGATCAGCATTTCAGCCGTCTTCGGATCCTTGACGCGTTCCCGGATCTTGTCGGCAACAAAATCCGACAGGTCCTTGTTGGCGGTACGGTCAACAAGGATATCGCGGAAATTGCCCTGCCAGATGCCAAACCCGGGCGACGCATAGAGTTCCTCCCAGAAGGCAAGGCGTTCTTCCTTTGTCACCTCATAGGTACCGCGCGGGTCCACCGTATGGACAAAACAGGCATAGGTTTGCCGACAGCGTTCGAACAGTTCCGGGTATCCCTTGCGGATTTCCGCCATTTCCGCCTTGTCGATCTTCCGGTTATGCAACGGCGTGCACCAGTTCGGCCGCCGCTGGAACACGGTCAGGTGTCCCACCGTCTTGGCCACTTCCTGAATGGTCTGCACCCCGGTGGCACCGGTCCCGATAACCGCAACGCGCTTGCCTTCAAAGCTGATTGGTTCGTGCGGCCAGCGCGCGGTGTGGAAGGCCGGCCCCTTGAAATCGTCGATGCCTTCTACACGCGGCATGGTTGGCATCGACAAGGGCCCGATCGCCATGACCAGAAAGCGCGTGCTGTGGCGGCTGCCGTCTTCCAGCGTGACATCCCAGCGACGGGTCTCGTCGTCAAAATGTGTTGCGGTGACGCGGCTGGAAAACTGGATATCGCGGCGCAGGTCGAACTTGTCGGCAACATGGTTCAGGTAACGCAAGGTTTCCGGTTGCGGTGAGAAATGCTCGGTCCAATCCCATTCATCCAGCAATTCCTGTGAAAAGGAATAGCCGTAGGAATAGCTCTCTGAATCGAAACGCGCACCCGGATAACGGTTCCAGTACCAGGTCCCGCCAACGCCGGTTCCGGATTCGAACACCCGTACCCGCAGCCCCAACTGGCGCAGCAAATGTAACTGGTACATCCCCGAAATGCCGGCGCCTACGATGATGGCGTCGTAATCCAGATCCATCTGCGGCCTTTCGCTGGCCTGTTCTTCCTGCATCACCGACATGTATCCGGTTCCCCAACACTGACAATATGAATGACCCGAGGCCGCATCGCACGGTCTCGGGACGGATACTGCGATATTACCGGACGATACACTGCAACGCCAAGCGGCTGCAACGCAGCGAAAATCCAGTCATTCCGTCATGGTCACCCGAGATCGTCAATGATCAGGGCGGAAACGAAACAACCAAGACCTACGCGGACAACTGTTGCGGAATCTGGCCCTCAGCGGGAAGAGTCATGATAAACGTCGTCCCCTTGCCGGGCTCCGACTCAATATCAATTGTACCGCCATGTTTGTTGACGATTATGTCCCAGGAAATCGCAAGCCCCTGCCCCGTTCCCTTGCCCACTTCCTTCGTCGTGAAGAAGGGCTCGAAAACCCTTGCGCGCAGTTCTTCTGACAGCCCGACACCGGTATCAGAAATTCGGATCTCGACCGAATTCCCTTTTGTCGTGGAACGGATACCGATCACGCCGGGTTCCGCAAGATCACGATCCTCAATCGCGTGCGCGGCGTTGACAATCATGTTCAGAAACACCTGGTTCAATTCGCCGGGATAACAGAACACTTCAGGCAGGTCATCCGACAGATCTTCCTGCAACTCGGCGATATGCTTCCATTCATTCCGCGCAATGAGCGCTGTATTCTGCAACGCGGCGTTGATATCTGCTGGTGATTTTTCCTTCAACGAGGGATGGGAAAATTCCTTCATCGAAAGAACGATACGGGCCACGTCGGCAATGCCGTGCTGGGACCGCACAATCGCCTCGGGCAGTTCTTCCTTCAGATAGTCGATATCCGCTTCCTCCAGCGCATTGTCGACCTTTTCCCGAACCTTGGACAGCTCGCCCCCCGCATCCGCGACCTGCAAATATTCCAGGAACGCATCGGCAAGGTGAAATATTTCGTCACCGGCCTCATGCAGAAATTCAAGATTGTTACCGATAAACTAGATGGGCGTATTGATCTCATGCGCGATCCCGGCCGCCAATTGACCAATCCCCTCCATTTTGGAAGCCCGGGCAAGTTGCTCCAGCGCATTTTGCTGCTCGGTCACATCCATAATAATAATCAGCATCCCACTCGTTCTACCCGACGCCCGGATAATGGGTGAGCCTATCGACCAGTTGATTTTCCCCGCCACAACAGAAGAGTTGTGATTGGGACGATTAACCGGCTTACCGGTTTCACGAATTTCACCGATGAAATCATCAATGCCCTGCGAATATCGATCGCCAAGAATTTCCGCAAGCGTTCGGCCGAGCATCTCATTCGCCGGCACACCGAAATGTATCCCGGCCTCACGGCTTGCAAAAGTGATCCTTCCGTCATTATCCATTGCGACAACGACAAATGGCACCGTTTCCAGCACCGTTTCCAGCAACGCCGTTTTCTCTGACAATTCAATCTCTCGCTGACGCGCTTCGGTCACATCCGTCAGAATGAATCCCACCGCAGAAACGTTTCCATCAACCGACATGATGGGAAACTTTGTCGCCACAATCGTATCCGGTTCCGCATTTTCTTTCGGGATTGTCAGTTCACGGATAACCGGCGCTTTTTTGGTCAGGACCTCGCGGTCCTGCCGTTCAATCATCTGCGCCGTTTTCTCGGGGAATATCTCCGCCACCGTTTTTCCCACAGCCCTACCAGGCGCCAGACCGTTCCGCTTCTCGAACACGCTGTTTACATAAAGATAGGTACCATCGGCATCTTTCAGCGCGATGCTGGTCGGCGAGTTTTCAAGGATGCTGCTCAGCAGTGCCTCTTTTTCCAACAGCGCCTGCTCGCGCGATTTCAACTCGCTGATATCGGCGCGGATCCCGACAGTATACCCCATGCTGGTTCGGGATTCAGTGATCTTGACCCAACATCCGCTTTCCAGTTGCCGTTCGATCACCTCATCCGGCGCTTCATGATGAACCCGCATTCTATCCGCTATATAGGCTTCTACACGCCCCGCGGCCTGTGGGTGTTGTCCCGCATATACAGCGTCGCGGAAGATTTCCTCAAATGTCCGACCAACCGTATAAAAATGTTCGACATGCGAATACATTTTCCGAAAAGCAGAATTACACATTACAAGCCGGTCATCCGGATCGTACATCTGGAATCCTTCGCTCAGGGATTCGGCGACATCGTACATCGTCCTGTCCGCGCGCTCCCGCGCCCGTAACAACGGCCGCAGCGCGCCATACCAGGTGGCCGGCATGGATATCGCCGCCGCCAGGGTGGCCGCAGCTAAAACTTCAACAAGGCCCGGACGGTCACTCAGCAATAGAGGCAGAGAGGCGGCCAGAAGGCTGACCGGAATCACGGTTAAGAGGCCAAAAATAATGGCAAAACGCGATTCCGCACTACTCAAGTATTGCTGATAGTGTGGGTCTTGCTGCTTCATGCTGTTACTGACCGGTTTTTACTCTGTTCTGTTAGGGTAAACCCTCGGCAGCATTTGGGCGCATCAATGTAAAATTCCGGTGAAATACTTTCGCTAATAATTGGTAAACGACGCTAAACGGCGATACCCAATCAGGGTACCTTAACCGTTGTAGAATGGGCGTCCGCTGTCCCGAAGCCACAGGCGAACCAACCGCCGCCGACGCTCGGGCTCCGGCCAATCCTCAAACCCTGTTCGCTTGTGCCCACAGCGACGGTTGTCGAGGAATTGCATCTGTCCCGGTTCGAAATGGAAGTCCTTCCACATCGCTGGGTCGTTAAGAATCGCCTCGAAGGCGTCCAGTGCCGCCGCCCCCTCCGCATCCAGTTCCTGACCGGCAAGCTTGTACCCGTTCATCACCTGGAAACGTGACAGGCGCGCGACCAGCGCGTTGCCTTCCAACGCGAACAGCGGATGCCAGGTCGTCATCGCGTCGCCCGGCGCATGTTCGCGCTGACGGTCGAAATGGAAGGGTTGGTAGAGCCGCGACAGCAGGTCCGGATGGCGGCGCTTCATCTCGTTATGGGCAGCGGTAAAGCTTACAATGCGACTGATCCCGCCCGCTTTCGCCGTCTGCAGGCACAGCAACCCCAGGATATGCGGCGGGCAAACGTTATAACTGTTATCGGTATGGAAATTCTGCTCCACGTTCGTGACGTCCGGCCGCACGCCATTACCGGGTTTTTTGCCTGTATCGTGTACGTCATAGACCATCCAGCCGCGCCAGTTCTGCGCCACCGGCCGGGCCAGCATGGACCCCAGCAACCAGTACATCGCAACGGCTTCGTCGCGGCTGTAGCGTTCCACCGGTAGCCGGTCGAGGATCAAAAAACCGGGCCCTTCGGCAATGATCGCCTTCGCTTCCAGCATTAGCTTGCGACAGGCCGTCAGTTCGAAATGATCCGGCGACAGCATCTCGACCGGTAACGGGTTGGCCCTCAGGGTCGCAACAGCATTGTCCAGTTCGGCAAGGCATTGCGGTGGCAGCCTCAGCAACCCGTCTTCGGGGCCAAGTGTATCGCGCCGCCAGACAGTCGGGTCGGCGAATTCGGGCAATTCGGATAACGCGGATATATCCATCATCGGGCCAATATACCGCTATTGCGGTTGGCGGCAAAACCAGGCGATGCCGCTACCGTTTCCCCGATAAGATCGACACATGCCTCGAACGCCGTCAGGTCAGTAAAACGGCGCGCGGTAGGGATATCATTGGTGATGAGCTGCATATCACCGTCACGCAAAGCGCCTTCCAGCATGAGATTATCGGCAAGGCCGAAACATTCGATCTCCATGCCATTGCCGTCGCACGGCACGCCACCCGGTTCGGCGTGTGCCCCGGGGTCAAGGCGACGGGCGCGGTCGGCGTAACCTTCCGTCACGTTGGAATACGCCAAAACAGGTTTTCCCGCGCCCCGCATATAGCCAAGCTCGAAGACGGTACCGGCATCGGCACTTGCCCCCCTGAAGGGCGTCAGGTTGGCGATTATCCAGGTACAGGAATCCATTGCTTCCCGGTTCGCCGTATAGATCGCATACGCCGCATCCGGTCCGCTCAAACCGTCCAGCGGCAGTTCGTGGTCGAGCGGGTAAACGCCGACGCAGCCCCGTGCCGCACAAATACGCTTCTTCTGCTCACCGATCTCGACAGCGTCCGGCAGGAAGACTTCAGGACCCGCCAGATAAACCCTGATCATGCGCGTATCTCTCGTTTAAACGGTTTCATATTCACAGCCAGGTTAATGACATGCTGAAGCCGGACGAATATCGCGACGCCGGCGTTGGACTTGCTTGGAATCATCCGTCCCTGATGTCCGCTTAGTCCGTATCGTGGCCCGGCTGCCACAAGGTTGGCCAGGCTTCGCCGAGATCACCCAGCGCACAATACAGATCACCGACTTCCAGACGGATCGCGCCGCCGTTCGAGAACTGCATCGTGACAATCCCGCCATCGGCGCCCGGGTCATAGGACAGGGTCAGGAAAGACAGGAATCCGCCTCGGTCGCGGCGATCAATGCCGCGATAGCGCACATTGCGCACTGCATCGAAGCGCAATCCGCTCACGATCCGTTCCCGGGCCGCGTCGCCCTGCTCCCATCGAAACCTGTTTACCGCCATGACGAAGCTTTTTTCGTCCGCGAGAAAAACGATATCGCCCAGCGGAACCAGCGCATCCTGCAAAACCGAGGCGATAACGACAAGATCGTCGGTATCGCGTGCGTGCAGCTTGAGCGGAGCCTTTTCGGCCATGATCAGGCGGCCGCCCGGCCCCTTTCGATATCGGCGCCGCAGCCGGCCAGTTTTTCTTCCAGCCGCTCATAACCACGATCAAGGTGATAGACCCGGCTGATCACTGTTTCCCCCTGCGCTACCAGCCCGGCGAGCACGAGGCACATCGAGGCGCGCAGGTCGGTCGCCATGACCTGGGCGCCGGTCAGATGCGGCACGCCGCGGATCATGGCCGAGCCCTGATGAAGATTGATATTGGCCCCCATGCGCATCAATTCCGGCACATGCATGAAGCGGTTCTCGAAAATTGTCTCGGTGACCATCGACGCGCCCTTGGCAACCGACAGCAGCGCCATGATCTGCGCCTGCAGGTCGGTCGGAAAGCCAGGATAGGGTTCGGTCATCACGTCGGTACCGACAATCGCGCCCGGTTCGGCGGAAACCCGAATACCGTTTTCGACAGGCTCCAGCGTCAGCCCCGCCGCCCGCAGGGTATCCGCCGCCACGCCGATAAGACCAAGCGTAATGCCCTTCAGGACGATTGTGCCACCGGTGATACCGGCGGCAATGGCAAAGGAACCCGCCTCGATCCGGTCCGCGATGATATCGTGCCGCGCCCCGTGCAACCCGTCAGATCCCTGAATAGTGACCGTATCGCTGCCGATCCCGTCAATTTTTGCCCCCATGGCAACCAGACAATGCGCCAGGTCGGCGACTTCCGGCTCACGCGCGGCGTTGACCAGCCGTGTTTCGCCCTTCGCCAGGCAGGCGGCCATCATCAGATTTTCGGTCGCGCCGACGGATACGAAGGGGAAGACAATTTCCGTCCCGGTCAGCCCCTTGGGTGCGCGCGCATCGATATAGCCCGCTTCCAGCTCGATTTCGGCGCCCATCTGTTCCAGCCCGCGAATATGCAGATCAACCGGCCGCGTGCCGATGGCACAACCGCCCGGCAGCGACACCCGCGCCTGTCCACAACGGGCCAGCAAGGGCCCCAGCACCAGCGCGCTCGCCCGCATCTTGCGCACGATGTCATACGGCGCCGTGGTATTGTGGATTTCCGCCGCTTGCAGCCGCAGTTCACTGCCGCCATCAACCGAATGCATGGCGATATCAACCCCGTGCTGCTGCAACAGCGTCGCCAGGGTCTTTATATCGGCGAGCCGTGGCGCGCGGGACAAGACCAGCGGCTCATCGGTCAGCAGGCTTGCGACCATCAGCGGCAGCGCCGCATTTTTCGCGCCGCCGATTTCAATTTCGCCGTTCAGCCGGTTGCCTCCCCGGATCATAATCTGGTCCATTCCGCTCCTCACAGGCGAATCCGGCGATTCGGGTGTATCGACAATGGTTACGGACTCAATATCGTCTAACAAGTCGTGCGGCAGCATGGGACGCTTTCAATTCAGGGACTAAAACCAGAGCATCTCGGTTTCTACGGAAAGAATATGACCACGACAAGGCGAAGTATCGCCCCGGAATGGCCATCACGATTTCCCGGTGCTCTCTTCGCCGGACGAATTCGCCCGGGCACGGCTTTGCTGCTTACGTTTCAACAAGTTACCGCGCAGCGCCGCCGCGAGTTTCTCCTCCCGCGTCAATCTGCCGGCCGTCTCGCTGCCTTGCGCCTGTTTCCTGGTGCCGTTCGAATCCTTGGCCATTTTACGCTACCGAGTCGCCCGATGCTGTTTCCTGTACGGAACTATCATACGCCGCCTTGCCGACGCCGACCACATGTGCCATAAGGCACCCCGCATTTCGGGCCGCCGTAGCTCAGGGGTAGAGCACACCATTGGTAATGGTGAGGTCGAGTGTTCAATTCACTCCGGCGGCACCATCTCTTTTTCAAGACCGTAAGAACCACCTAAGACCCTGAAAGGTAAGGTGGTTTTTGGTGTTCTATACCCGCCATTTGGGCAGTATGCCAAACGCTCGGCAAAGGCCAGTTTGAGCACGGTTCTTTTGTGCTCGAAGCGCTCAGAACACCAGAGTTTGCAAGGGTTTGCGAGAAACGCCAGGGTGTGTTCTAGAATGCCGTCATAGGTACGGCGCGGTGTCGGCTGTTCACTGAGTTTTTCCTGCAAAAGCAGTTTGTTTTTTTCCAGAGCTTCAATACGACGCTCATAAGCGGCGATAACACTTGGGCTTGCAGTATCGACGATCCGGTCAAGCAGCTGCGTGATTTGTTTATCGAGCTTACGCAACTCCGCAGTCATATGTGCCCCGGCGGCTTTGGCTTGGGCAATGTGCTGATCGCGCGCGTCGATGAACAATGCCTTCACATGCGCGAAGAGCGATTTGGTGGGCGTGAGGCCCCGTAGAAGCGTTTCAAACTCACCTTCCAGCTTGGCGCGCGGAATGGATTTGCCGTAGCTCTCGCACGTCTTGGTCTGGCACAGGTAATAGGCGTAGTGCTTCGCTTTGCCCTTCGACCAACACGATTTATACGGCGCGCCACAATCGCCGCAGGTCACAAATCCACGCAAGGGAAAGTCCAGATTGATATCCTTTCGCGCCGGGGCTTTGGCATTGCCCCTGAGCCGATCTTGAATCTTTTCGTAGGTAGCAAGATCGATCAATCCGGGATGCCGGGCTTTGCGCAAAGGGACATTCCAATTCGGTACTTCGAGATATCCGGCGTAAAGCGGTTGGTTGAGAATGCGCACAATGGTTTGCGGCCGCATTTCGCCGTTGGGTTTGTCTTTGGGGAACAAGGGTTGGCTTTCGAGGAACCGTCCGACCTCGGCTTGGGTTTCAAAACGACCCGTAGCGTATCCTTCCAGCGCTTCCTGCACAATGGAGGCGATGGGTTCGTCCCGGACCAGCACTTTGCCCTCGCTGCGCGTCGTGACGTATTTGTAGCCCTTGGGCTTCCAGAACGTCCAATAGCCGTTCATGTTGCGCGCGCGCATCCGGTTGACGACCTGTTCGCCGTTTTTCTCGCGCTGATGCTGGGAGACACTGGCGAGCAAATTCTCGACCAGAATACTGTCGGAATCATCGCCGAACTCGATGGAGGGGGATTCCAGCTGGCCGCCGACCGAGGCAATCGCAGCGCGTAGTTTGATATGGGCTTCGACATTACGTGCCAGACGGCTGATATCGTCGATAATGACGGCGTAGCCTTCACCCCGGAACTGGCGCAGATAGGATAGCATCGCGCGCATACCGGGGCGGCTTTCAAGCTTGCCCGTGATATCGTCAGTAAAGACCTCTGTGACTTTATAATCCTTGAAGCGGGCATATTCGCGGCACCGTGTTTCCTGAGAATCCAGCCCATGCCCGTCCGTAACCTGTTTCTTGCTGGATACCCGGCAGTAGATGACCGCGTTTTCGGGTTTGTTTTTATCGGTCATTGCGGTCCCCTTCCTGCTCCGGATCGGATGCCCGGTCCATGGCCGTTTTGAATGTGTTGTTCAGGTTTTGAAGCTCTAATTTTACCACATCGCCAGAGATGACTTCCCGACAATCGGCGCTCACGGCTGGTTTTCCACAGGTTTCCAGTGCGGGGCGCACTTCCACGCCCATCTGAATAAAACTGACGACGATATTCCAAAGCGTTTCCAGATATTCACGCTTTTGACTCTCCGTCATCTCCTCATCTTCGAAGAAATGCTCGTATTTCTCGATATCCAGCGTCAAAGCCATCGGCGGGGTTACCGTATCGTCGCAAGACTCAATCCGTTCGGTTTTTCGGTTCTGTTCTCCTAAATCGTTGTGTTCCAATGTTTTTCCTTTCTATGTCTCTAGCCAAGACTCCTTATGCAGTTGTGAGTGATAGCGTCCGCCACAGACCCCAATGGGTGAAAGCCGCCGGGACAAATAATCCGGGCGGCCAGAATGCAGACGCAGCTTTAGTGATTTGAGAACAAACATAGAACATTAATCCAAAAAAGTCAAGCCGTTTTGTTGTACTGGATTGTAAACAAGAAGAATTATTCATTCTGCCCTTCCCCATTCCCGGTACTGCTTTTCAATGGCAACGGGTTTGCCCTTCAGCTGAATCGCCATGTAATCGGTAATGACGGCATGCACGAAGGCCATGGGCGTCATGCCGGGACGTTCCTCGGCAAAGATGCCAAGGAAGCTGCGATAGCCTGTTGAACTCAGGAAGGGCTTATCAAATTCTACTGCGCGGGCGCTGAAACCGGGCCAGAAACTTGCGCTGCTGCCGATACCGAAGATACCGTTCAATTTGATCCGCACGGCCATTCTATCGAGCGTGACGATGAACTCGCCCTGCTGCCCCCAGAGTGGCTCCGTGGCCTTCACTGCTGCCGTCTCCCGTTCCAGCACGCAGCCCGGCGCATCGTCACCGGCGATAATCCCACGCCTACCACCATTCAGCTTGCATGCCAGATTGTAAGCTTCCCCGCGCAGCCGCATGACCTCCTCCACATTCGCCGCCATCAGTTCGGCATGATGCCGCGCAATCAGCGCTCGGTAGAACGGCAATGCCTCATCCATCGTTCCCGGCAAATGTGCTGTCTCGCGATCAAACACCCGGTCGCGATTGGTTTTGTCAGCACTCGCCAGCAAGTCGCCGAAACCGAGTTGTTCCGCTGAATTATATTCGCTGTTATCCATTGTATTCTTCCTTCCTTGGGACAAGGGGTTGCCCCTGCAACCCTTGCCTCGTGGCGAACAGGGGTGTGCAAACGGAAGGGAAAATCGACGGCGGGCGCAGGCGCAGCCGAGCCTCGGGAGACCGTCTATTTTTACTGAAGTGCGCCGAGGGTGAAACCCTAAGTCTTGAACAGATAGACAAGTAGCCTGCCAGGAGCCACGCTTGCGCGGCGGGAAGCGGCGGTCAGCGTAAGCGGGGTTCCCGGTGGCCCCGCAGGAGCGTTTGATCCTTTCAAACGCGGAACCGAGGACACCCCCGCGTCGCTGCCCATATCGATGTGCGAGGGATGGAAGCCCAAAGGGCCAAGACCAGCATGGGCTTGGTTTACGACAGCCCGGTCCGGCGAAGCAGGACGCGTCATACAGAAAAATTGACAAGGTTTTTCTCGAACAACCATGGCGAGAATGGTAGCGTAGAGTGAGGATAGAGTTAAAAGAAGCATTGAGGAGGCTGCTGTGCTCCTATCACGCATAAAAATAGAGAATTTCAGGAACTTTTCGAATCTCGATGTCAGCCTCGCTGGTAACCTTGTAGTTGTTGGAGAGAACAGGGTTGGAAAAAGCAATTTGCTCTATGCTTTGCGACTGCTTTTTGACCCATCATTGCCTGACAGCGCTCGTCAGCTTGGTCTCTCAGACTTTTGGGATGGTCTGGAAGAATTGACAAGCGAAGAAAAGATAGTTGTCAGCGTCGAGATCACGGACTTTGAAGATGACGAAGATGTTCTAGCACTCTTGACGGATTACCGTCTGGACGACGACCCTTATACAGTGCGGTTGACCTACGAACTGCGGCCGATCGCTGATTTAGACGGCGAACCAGCAACGGCTGAAGACTACGAGTTCATATGCTATGGCGGCGAGAACGAAGCCAAACGCTTTGGGCACAACCTTAGGCGCAGGATTACCATGGACGTCTTGCCCGCGTTACGTGATGCGGAGGGCGACCTCTCAGCCTGGAGACGTTCACCCCTGCGCCCCCTGATCGAAGAAGCCTTCCAGGGCGTTGACGAAGATGAACTCAAAGAAATCGCAGAGTCTATAGAGCTAGCCACGGCCAAAATAACGAAATTCAAAGACGTTGGATCACTCCAAGAAAGCATAGCAAAGCTATTCGAAGAGATGAGCGGATCAAAACAGAACATACATCCAACATTGGGATTCAATCCGACCGACCCTGCGCGGCTGTATCGTTCCGTCCGGCTCCTGATAGATGGCGGTTCTCGTGGGATCAGCGATGCTAGTCTAGGCTCGGCAAACCTAGTGTTCCTGACCTTAAAGTCTTTGGAGATTAAGCGGTTGATCGAGGACAACCGGCGGGATCATACCTTCCTTGCCATCGAAGAGCCGGAGGCGCACCTGCATCCGCACCTGCAAAGATCGGTCTATCGGCACGTCTTTGGGGAGGCGCAGGAAGAAGAAGGTCCTATCTCGATCCTATTGACAACGCATTCACCGCATATAGCGAGCGTAGCACCGCTTCGATCGATAGTACTGCTCAAGGATGAGGGTGAGAATGGAACGCAGGGTTATGCGACGCAATCGATCAATCTGAGCGACGCGGAAGCTGACGATATCGCGCGCTATCTGGACGTTACGCGAGCCGAAATGCTGTTTTCGCGTGGGGTGCTTTTGGTAGAGGGAGATGCAGAGCGTTTTCTTGTGCCTGCGTTTGCCGAAGGGCTCGGTAAACCTCTCGACCACCTTGGCATTACGGTTTGCTCCGTAGCAGGCACAAACTTTAGGCCCTACGTCAAATTCCTTATAGGCCTTGGAATCCCATTCTCGGTGATAACCGACTGGGACCCACGAGAAGCCAAGAGTGCTCTCGGATACAATCGCTCGCTTAGTCTTGTGAGCGATATCGAAACTCAGCGCGCAGGTAAGAAGCCTACGAAGTTGATTGCAGAACTTAAGGCGCTCAAGGACATGGACGATTTCGCGGGGCGATGCGAAGAGTTCGGCGTTTTCACAAACCGCAAGACCTTGGAAGTCGACCTTTTCGAAGATGGGTTCGCTACAGCAATTATCGCCGTGCTTCGAGAGTACCACCTTAGCGCGGGGCGCAAAGCTCAAGTGGATGCATGGGAGGCCGATCCGAACGAGCTTGATGAAGAATTGCTCCTGAAAATGATCGATGTCGTAGGCAAGGGGCGGTTCGCACAGCGGTTGCTCTCATACATAGAGGGAATTGATCCGCCGCCCTACATCGCAAACGCAATCACTTATGTTGCGGACCGTGTCTGATCGCCGTCTCTACTTGAAGGCAGCCGAGGACCTGCGCCGCAATCCGGGGCAATGGACAGCCTACGAGTCCGAGGGACATTGCGTCGTGCTGGCGGGGCCTGGGAGCGGAAAAACCAAAGCCCTGACCATCAAACTCGCACGCATGCTCACTGAGGATGTACATGAACCGCGCGGGGTTGCGTGTATCACTTACAACAATGAATGCGCTCGGGAGCTCGAACAGCGGCTCGAGGCGCTGGGCGTGGAGCCAAGCGAGCGTGTCTTCATCGGGACGGTGCATTCATTTTCGCTAACGCAGATCATTCTTCCGTACGCCAAGGTCGCTGGCATGGGGCTTCGAGATGATTTCCGTGTGGCTAACCAGAGTGAGCAGCGTGGCGCTTTAGAGTGCGCGTACGACCGGGTCATCGCTCGTGGGGAAGACCCCCACCGTATCTGGCGGCTCAGGATGGATCGCTACCGGCGCTCATACCTAAACAGAGAGGCTGCTGCATTCCGGGAACGCGATCCAGACTGCGCCCGTTTGGTGCTTGCCTATGAAGAAGAGCTACGCGAGCGTGGGCTGATCGACTTTGACGACATGCCTCTGCTCTCAGTGCGGGCATTGCGGGAGCACAAATGGCTTCAGGGCGCGATTAAGGCCAAGTACCCGATCCTCATCGTAGATGAATACCAAGATCTGGGGAGCGCGCTGCATCGGATGGTGCTGGGGCTGTGCTTTAGCACCGGCATTCGCCTATTTGCAGTAGGGGACGTCTGAATAGCCCCGAGTTTTCTAGACGCCCTCGGTTTTCGTTTCCTGCTGCCGTTCGAACTCAACGGGTGACAGCATCCCGTTTCTTACGTGCTTGCGCTTCGGATTGTAGAACATCTCGATGTAG